>Ga0099822_1012050_pt1 | contig 10411 bp, 7 predicted proteins | sample CowpeawhiteBW_FD_76839 | JGI IMG/M metagenome (GOLD analysis project Ga0099822, IMG submission 76839) | Root nodule microbial communities of legume samples collected from California USA - Cow pea white BW | ecosystem: Host-associated > Plants > Roots > Nodule | place: USA: California | collected... | reverse complement strand
TATATATACATATATATATATATATATATATATATATATATATATATATATATATATATATATATATATATATATATATATATGTGTGTGTGTGTGTGTGTGTGTATATATTCCATCCTTTAAATCTACGTTAATATTCAATTCTAACTTATGAATAATGCATGCTCAAACAAATATAAATCAGTAGCACTCTAAGAACTTAAGCACATGATCCTACGCACCAATGCAAATTTATATTGAGACACATGCATTCACCAATAAACCAATTTTCAACATTTAAATAACCCGAAGGAACATTCAAATTCATAGAGACTTACAACATAAACCAATCATGCTTCATTAGAAGTTACTTGAAATTATCAAGAGCTTATTCATGCATTTTAAAGACTTCAAAACTAGCAATAATGAGTAACATATATCTCTAGCTACTAAGCTCCAAATCAAATCGCCACCGTTCAAAGTGAATAACTACATGTTATGGATCACCTGTCAAAATTTCACCTAAATCAGACGGTTAACGAATCGAGAAATGCAATTTTACGAAAACTGCACAAACTAGAAAAACTGTGGTGCCTAGCGCCTAAAAATCAGGATCCTGGCGCCTGGCGGTAAAAAACCAGCGCTAGGCGGTTCCTAATCTGCAAAAATACGAAAAAAAGCATTTTTTGTGAATCAGAACACCACTCGAATCTCTGGTATGGCGCTTGGCGACCAATTGGGTGTCGTCGAGCGGTTCTTGCTGTTCTAGGAACCCAAAAATCCCCCTCACACCTACGAACCTCTACCACTCTCCACTACCCTGTTTTCATTCAATTTACGACTCAAAAGGTTCTACTCATATATTTAGGTTCATGATCCATTCCTAAAACTTCCAATAAGTGAAATTCCATTAATCTTTTCCCCTTAATTTAGTGCCACTATAAAAATCCCCAATTCATCAACCCTAAGATGAGCTTCATGCGATTTTCATATCAATTTAACCCCTAATTCCACGAATTTCCAAGGAAATACAATGTATAATCATTCATAACAATTAGAACGTCATTTCTCCCTGATTAGAATCCTCCGAGAACCCCAAAACATCAAGAATCGAGTCAAGCTGACTCGCATCGCTTGGCAGGTGTTCTTCTTGATAATTCATATAATTATATGATTTTATTATCACTCAACATGATCAAGCATATTGTTAAAATAATAAACAATTAAATAACACATACATGGCATACATAGGACTTGAACCCAAGTCCTCTCAACATAACTGAGTACTTTCAACCATTTGAGCTAGTACTATTTCACGTCATACTTGTCAGAATTAAATGTCATAAAGGCTCTCATTACCCGCATTTATTAATTAATTAATTTTCATGGTCTTACAACTACCACAAAAGTAACACTGTCATTGTTTGCCTTTCACAAAACATGGTCGAAGTTCCCAACTACCGTCGTTGGGTGTATGACCGTTGTTACAGTGGTAGGAGAGGCTTGAAGGAAACTTTTGTGATAGGAGTTGAACAGTCTATCCCAACTGCTCAACAATATAAATATTAAGTGCTCTTGAGGGAGGGATTAGATGTCCCTGCGTTAAGTGCGAATGTACTCACATTTTGAAAGATGAGGAAGTTAAAGTTCATCTATCAAAAAAGGATTCATGCCAGATTATCGGATTTGGACATTTCACAGTGAAGAAGTGCCCTATGTTTATTCGGGTGAACATGATGGACGTTTTCCTAGTTCAAGCATGGTTGATCATACCTTTGAGATGAATCAAGCTACGTATATTGAAGAGATGTTGAATAATGCTCTTGGCCAACATGCTTCATTTGACGAAGCAGACGATAGTCGTTTAGAAGAGTCTCCAAATGAGTTCACTCGGAGATTTTACAATTTATTAGCAGAGGCCAATGAACCTGTATTTGAAGGGGTAACTGAGTCAAAATTGTCAGTATGCATTAGACTTGGCCAACATGCTTCATTTGACGAAGCAGACGATATTCGTTTAAAAGAGTCTCCAAATGAGTTCACTCAGAGATTTTACAATTTATTAGCAGAGGCCAATGAACCTGTCTTTGAAGGGGTAACTGAGTCAAAATTGTCAATATGCATTAGACTTTTGTCCTTCAAATCCAACTGGAACATTCCCAACCAAGCATTGGACAACATTGCAAAACTCATTTTAGATCTAGTTGGATTTGAAGAACAAAAGTCTAAAACTACCAAATAATTCTTTGCCCAACAATTACTATGAAGCAAAGAGATTAGTTTCAAAGTTGGGATTGGAGTTAAGAAGATTGATTGTTGTATGAACGGTTGTATGCTTTTCTATGACAATGATAATGGAAAAAATGATGCATCCTTGCTCCAATGCAAATTTTGTGGACACCCTCGATATCACACTCCATGCAGGCCAGAGGCAAAAAAAAAAACCAATTCCATTGAAGTTCATGTACTACTTGCCTATAATTCCAAGACTACAAAGAATGTTTGCTTCAATGCAAACAGCACAACATATGACATGGCATGATGAGAATAAAATACAAGGCATGCTACGTCATTCATCCGATGAACAAGCTTGAAAGCACTTTGATCGAAAGCATCCTTCCTTCGCCAGTGATCCCCGTAACATTCAACTTGGTCTATGTTCAGATGGATTTAATCCGTACATCCAAGCATCGTCATCACCTTATTCTCGTTGGCATGTGATTGTTACTCCTTACAATCTTCCACCTGAGATGTGTATGACTAAGCCTTATATGTTTTTTATGTGTATAATATCAGGTCCATCTAATCCAAAGGCATTGATAGATGTTTATCTAAAGCCTTTGATTGATGATTAGAATAAGCTATGGAGTGGTATTTGGACGTATGATGTTTCAAGGAAGCAAAATTTCTTAATGAGGGTAGCTTTGATGTGGACTATTCATGACTTCCCTGCATATGGGATATTATCTGGTTGGAGCATACATGGTAGATTAGCCTGTCCGCATTGTATGGAGTATACTAAGTCATTCACATTGAATTATTGTGGAAAAAGTTATTGGTTTGATTGTCATCATCGATTCTTGCCAAGTGACCATCCATTTAGGAGAAACACTAGGGCATTTCGCAAAGGGGAAGTTGAAACGGATGGGCCACCTCTAAGGTTGACTCCATCACAACTTTGGAGAAGAGTCAAACATTTTCCAAAAGTGACTGAAAGTGGTGTCACAAGGATCGATGGGTATGGAGAGTGGCATACTTGGACTAAAAAAAGTATCTTTTGGGATCTTCCATATTGGAAAGATAACTTGATGAGACATAATCTTGATGTCATGCATATAGAAAAGAATTTTTTTGACAACATCTTCAACACAATGATGAATGTTAGTGGGAAGACAAAAGATAATGACAAAGCAAGAAGAGATGTTGATTTATATTGTCGGCACAAAGACTTGCAGTTGAAGTCACATGGCAATGGGAAGTGGCTCAAGCCAAAACCAAATTATACCATGACAAAAGATGAAGTTAAAATATAGTTTGTCGTTGGGTAAAGGAGCTTAGGATGCCAGATGGTTATTCTTCAAACTTGGCAAGATGTGCTGATATTGAAAAGGATAGTATTCATGGTATGAAGAGTCATGATTGTCATGTATTCATGGAGACATTACTCTCTATTGCTTTCAGCTCGTTGCCAATGCATGTGTTAAATCCTCTAATAGAAATTAGTCACTTCTTCAAAGACTTGTGCTCAACGACACTGAAGGAGGATTCATTATATAAATTAGTCACTTCTTCAAAGACTTGCAAATTGGAAAGAATATTTCCTCCAGGATTCTTTGATTCAATGGAGCATCTCCTTATTCATCTTTCACATGAAGCATGGCTTGGTGGACCAGTACAATATAGGTGGATGTATCCATTTGAAAGGTGATAATATTACTAAATTTTTGAACTTTGAACTCTTATTCTCATGTTCAATCCTAATATGCACTTTTTTTATTTCTAAAGATATATGGGGGAATCAAAGCGTTATATCAAAAACAAAGCCAGAGTAGAAGGATCCATTTGTGCAACTTACTTGCATCGTGAGACCATATACTTTTGCTCTCTATTTCCAAAACTTCACGTTGTAACCGAGAAATCATAGGAATGAAACACAATGGCAAAGTCAAACATCTGAGTCAACATTATATGTGTTTAAACAAGTCGGTCATCACGCAAGCAAGGAGTGCACTCCTTGGTTAACTGATGCTGAATTCAACTTTGCTCATATGCATGTGTTAATCAATTGCACTGAAGTTAAATCGTATCTTGAGTAAGTTATAATCCCATTGTCTACAACCTAAACGGTAAATTCCTTTTAAGCAACTTGTATTCACCGTATTGTTAATCTTCTCTTAACAACTCATTCCTTGTAGTTGAGCAAAATCCTCAACCAACGTTTTCTCCCAACATATACTCAAAATTTCCTCATTGTAAGTTTTCTTAGTTCAAGAAACCTTTGTTCCTAAAGTTGATTAAACTTTCAATTTTTACACAATTTTTAGGTTTACAATGAGCCATTATGTGTTAGAAATCAAGACTTAAGGGATTTGGCAAACCCACCCATGAGATGCGTGAAGGAGTGGCACACATACTTTGTCAATGGGTACAAGTTCCACGCTAATGCCTGGTCGAACGGGAAGAAGACAATTAATTGTGTTGTGTACGTGAAGGGCCTCATAGAGGGAGGTTATGATGATTTTTCTGAGATAATTCATAAAATATAGGTTAAAATGCTCCGTTGGTCCTCGTTTTTGTACCAAAATCTCAATTTGGTCCTCATATTTTTATTGGTCTCAATTAGGTCCACATTTGTGTAAATCAGTAACAATTAGGTCATTTCCGTTAGTATGAAACTAACACCGTTAAGTAAGTGTCACATGTCAGCTCCTCGTTTTTTTGAACTTTTTTATTTTATTTTTTAAAAAATTTATTCTTTTTTATTTATTTTAAAAAAAATAGTTATGCCATGTTACGTCTATAGTGTTCCACATGTCAATCTGATATGGTGACACGTGTCAAATTATTGTATGAATCTCAATTTGGTCCTCATATTTGTTAATTTAATTTTATTTCAGTTTAAAAATTTTTAATTTCTTGTGCTACAAATTTCGACCAAATTTAATTTTTATATAGATGTTATGATGATACTTTTATTACAAGTTATATTTCTATTACATATTTTAAACAATATTAAATTTATATTTTACATTAAACTTTATTTAAACTTTATTTTAAAATTATAAATATATAGATTTATAAATTTATATTCGAAATATTTATATAACATTAAACATCAACAATTTTTTAGAGTTGGCTTAAAAATAATGTAAAATTTAAAACAATTTTATAACAAATTAAAATAAATATATTTAAAATTTTAATATTAAATACACTTAATATTATTAAAATATTGGTTAAAATACTCCATTGGTCCATGTTTTTGTTCAAAAATCTCAATTAGGTCCTAAGATTTTTCTTAGTTTCAATTAGGTCTGTATTTTTGAAAATGCGTAACAATTAGGTCCATTCCGTTAGTATGGTGGTAATGGTGTTAAGGATGTGCCACCTGTTTTTTTTAATTTTTTTAATTTTTGTTTTTTTTAAATTATTCATGTCACATATCACATCAATATTGTGCCACGTGTCAAATCAGTAAGGTGACACGTGTCAAGTCATTGTCTAAATCTCAATTTGGTTTATATACTTGACACGTGTCACCTTGACTGACTTGACACCTGGCATGAATAATTTTCAAAAGGAAAATTTAAAAAAAAAATCAAGAAAATGAGGAGCTGGCATGTGGCACATCCTTAACACCGTTACTACCATACTAACGGAATGAACATAATTGTTACACATTTTCAAAAATATGGACCTAATTGAGATTTTTGAACAAAAATATGGACCAATGGAGTATTTTAACATAAAATATTTAATAAACATATCAATTTTAATAAAAATAATCATAACATTATGTAAAAGTATAATTTGGTCTAAATTTAAAAAAATTCAAAAAATAAGGAGTTGACAAGTGGAACCTACTTAACGGTGTTAGTTCCAAACTAACAGAAAGGACCTAATTGTTACTGATTTACAAAAATGTGGACCTAATTGAGACTAATAAAAATAGTAGGACCAAATTGAGATTTTGGTATAAAAACGAGGACCAACAGAGTATTTTAACCTAAAATATATGAGCTAGAGTACAACACTTCTACTTCTCCAAAGAAAGTAGTTCTTTTTTATTGTGAATGGTTTGATCCTTCTACAAATGGTACAAGAGTACATCCTAGGTATAATACTGTCAAACTTCAAATCAATTTAAGATACCAACCATTTGATCTGTTCATTCTAGCAAATAATGTTAGACAAGTTTATTATGTCTCATATCCAGCATTTCGGAATATCAACAAACGTGGTTGGTGTGTTGCAATACAAATTAAGCCTAGGGGTCGTGTTGAGTCAAATGAGGTGGAAGAGGATATTCCCTATCAAGTTGATGAAATGTCACATGCCCATGAGATAATTGAAGTTGAAGGTGTCTCTACATTGCATGACCTTGGTGGTGAAGAAGAAGAAGAAGAAGAAGAAGAAGAAGAAGAAGAAGACAACGATGATGATGATGATGATGAGAATTATGAAGTCATGAATGATGACAATGATGATGATTAATTTTTAATATTTATAATTTGTATTATGTGTCATTGTTGTTGTGTAGTTGTAATATGACATTTTTCTTTGTAATATTTGTACGTATAATTTGACATTAATATTCATCATTTATTTATTCTAATACTATTAATTGAAAATAGTTTACAATGTCATTCGAGGGTCCACCTAATCCTGGTAAGGGGAAAGAGGTAGCAAAACCTAAAGCAAAAAGGGCACCAAAAATGCCATGCTACTTGATAAAAGTTCCTCCTGCAAGACCATCCATATCCACTCCATCCATTGTTGTTGACACACATAGTGCATCGTTACAGTCAACCTCCGTAGGTGTTGCATCCACACCATTATCATCCCCATTCACTCCTATTGTAGAGGCCACACCACCTCCTGTTATGGTACCCACACCACCTATTGTTATCATACCCACACCACTTGTAAGACCCGAGGAATTTAAATAATTAAATAAATAATTATTTAATAAATGCGAGTAGTGAAAGTCTTTATGACATTAAATCCTAACCTTTATGACGTGGAAAAGTACTAGCTCAAATGGTTGAGAGTACTTTATTGTGTGAGAGGACTTGGGTTCGAGTCCTAAGTATGCCATTTGTGTGTTACTAAATTTAGTATTTTCTTTTGATATGTTTGGATGTGATAAGAGAGGATAAATTGCTAGATTTATAAATGTTATCATGAAATATCATTTGGTTGAGTTGGTAGTGCACTTGAATTACAATTGTGTGGTAGTGGGTTCAAACCTTGGCTTAAGCAAAATAATTTTCTTTTCTTGCTAAAATTAAGTTAGGGTGTGAATGTGAAGAGCCTAAAAACCTAGCTAATTAGGAGACAGATAGGTGAATCATTAGCAGCCTTAAATCCCTTTTCAAATGAGTTTTCATTAAAATAAAGCATTATCAACTTGAAAAGTTTACTCGGGTATTGAGCGTTTACTAAAATTTACTTAAAAAAAACTTAATTTTTTTTCAATAAAAAATGGTAACTTTGGAAAAAGAGAATAGAATCCAGTTTCTTTTATTATTTAGAATCTTCATATATGTGTGGATAATACATACATTTTTTTCTAGTTTATTCTATAGATACAGTTGAAGAAAAATTTGATTAGTGCTCGAGTCGGATGATGAAAAATTATCATACCTGGTTCTTTTGGAGGATGGATCTATAAGAATTCACCTATCACAATAACAAAAAAACCTCACTTGAATGATCCTGTATTAAGAGCTAAATTGGCTAAGGGAATGGGTCATAATTATTATGGAGAACCCGCATGGCCTAACGAGGTTGTAAAAAGGGAGAAAGAAGTGTTGCAAGGTGGAAGAACAAAGGGGTTAGTGTGGATCAAGGGAGGATTCAAGTTTTTGGCAAATTGAGCTGAGAATCCAGGTTAGGGGAGCTATCTTATGTGTTTTTATTTGAACTGCATGTTTCTCGATTGAACATCATGACTGTGATCCTTGCATCGGGTTAAAATCCTGAAATCTGTTCATGTTTCTGGAAATTCCAGAAACCGCTTGGCGGTTATGTGTAACCCGTCAGGCGACACATGCTCCAGAACCCATTTTCTGGGCTTCTTCCTTAAACTTCCTGGTGGTTGTATGTTGTCTGCCAGGCGATGCGGACTGGCTTGCCCAGTTGATTATGGATTGGTGTGTTTTGCGATGTCGATGATGCGTGGATGGAGTATTTCTTTCAAAATTATGAAATTGTGGTATGTGTAAATGTTTGAGATATTATGAATGATGATAAACATATGAATCCTTGCGTGATTGGGGAATTAGGGTTCATGTTGGGATTGGGGATGGAGAACTACGAATTTTGCACATGATCTGGGTTCTGTTTTACGAACATAATAATTAAATTGAGCAAGCGGGAACCATACGAGTTTAAGGAACCTATCAGGGTGTAGAAAGGTATGCCAAAATGTGATAATTGGGTTTTGGGCTTCGCAATGGTGCAAGAAAAATCTGGGCGGAACCCAGAATTTCTATGCACCGCCTAGCGCCACAGGGATATCGCCAAGCGACACATTAGGGTAGGCAAACATATCGATTTTGTGTTGAGTTGGGTTTTAGGGGTAGTTACTTGAAATTGTGGTGCTTGATATAGGGTAATTGAGTATAATACATGGAAAAGAATTATCGTAATGTAACATATCTAATTTAAGGTGTGAAGAATTATAAGTAGGGATTGTGCGCATGTAAAAGCCATGTTGTGTTGTTTTCCTGTGATAAGGTTTATTGTCTGATATTTGCTGCCATGAGGAGCCACTGTGAATATTGGTTTTGGAATGAATGAATTATGTTTTACTTGGTATGATAATAATATGGTGGAAATTGCATATTACATAGAAGACAAGCATGTGGTTTTGTGATTCCAGTATATGTGTAACATTGGTCAAATTGTGATGGCATTAGGTACATAAATATTGAACTATATGATTATATGATTTGGAACCTGTTGATTGAAGTATGGCCTGTAAAGTGGTAAATGAAAGAGAGTAGGTGGGCATGATAAGGATTGATTTATTGGCATGATCCATTGTATGCATTGTGATCTAGTGATAGAACTATGACTGGAGTGCTCTACTGGTGCTATAATTGTGTGTATTGAATGATTGGGGGTCCTTTAGGACCTGAAGAAAATGCCAAAACCAGTAGAATTGTGCTACTAATACGGCGCCTGGCGGCGCGGGGCGAGCCGTTAGGCGACAGAGTTCCAAAACAGTGGCAGTGGCCACTGTCTACGCGAGGCGCCTAGCGGTAGGGTGGAATCCGCCAGGCGGTGACAGAACAGCGAGACTTCTGTTTGGCGCTTGGCGCTTGGCGCCTGGCGGGCACCAGGTTCCGCCTAGCGACGCGAGAGGCGCGCCAGGTGGTTTTGGTGCAGATTTGGTGCGCGAGGAAGGATTTATACACAACTTTAGGTGATGTTCATGATGCGATGCTTTGGTTGGGGGGCCAGTTATGAGTGTATCTTGTATTGGGGTAACGTGTGACCACTCTAGGTTGTAGCCTGGTGGCTTAGGAAATCCAGTGGAGTGTTCGAGATCGTGGCTCGTACAGCGAGGTTTCGGATGAGTGCCTTCTTTAGTGCATTTGATAGATTTTTGGTTGTCTGGAAATAACTACGAACTTATGTTCGTTTTGGGGAACTCCACTTAGTATCGCGGTGAGAGGTCGTGGCAAAGTTATTCCCACATGTGGACTATCAGATGGTGGCCTATAGTCGGAGGGGCGAGTAGACACTCATGCAGCAAAGATCGATCATTGATCTCACCCAAAGGGTATATAAATAATAGGCGTCTAAATTAATGGTTGAAAGTTGAGGAACTAAGGAAAGGGAAAATGCTAACACGTGTTATAATTTTGAGAGGTTTTAATGATTGTCATATTTTAGTTATTTATTTAAATGAGCTCACCCTATCTGTGTGTGTTTGACGATGATCATGTAACTTGTTACATGGAAGCAGATGTTGATGTAGGTGAGTATGTGGATGGTTAGTGATGGAGTGGGGAACAACTATGGGAGTTTTAGTACTTTTATGGACGGTTTGATTTTGTAATAATTAAACATAGCAGTTTTATTTATTATTGGCGCGTTGATTTTTTGGAATTAAATTTTCCCGCGTTTAGGGAAAGAAGTTATTAATAAATGAGGTTATATATATATATATATATATATATATATATATATATATATATAT
>Ga0099822_1012046_pt1 | contig 10415 bp, 6 predicted proteins | sample CowpeawhiteBW_FD_76839 | JGI IMG/M metagenome (GOLD analysis project Ga0099822, IMG submission 76839) | Root nodule microbial communities of legume samples collected from California USA - Cow pea white BW | ecosystem: Host-associated > Plants > Roots > Nodule | place: USA: California | collected... | reverse complement strand
TTGTGTTTTTTTTTTTTTTTTTTTTTAACATTTTTTTATTTTTTTTTTTTTTTATATTTATCTCTATTTATATATATATATATATATATATATATATATATATATATATATAATTTGAATATAAATATTATTTGTTTACAACTATTTTTTTTAGAAATTTAACAAATTTTTTATAAATAAAATTGGATAGACTGATTTTTTATTTTCTAATCGTATTACCTTTTTTATCTAAAAAAATAATTTATCAATTTTTTTGTTAAAATTTTATTTGTCAAAATATCATTACACCTTTCAATATGCATAGTTATTTATATATGTATGGGTAAATATTAACATATATATCGATTAAGGTATATTTTATAGTATTATAATAGATGAATGATAGAAAAAATTTAATATAAAAGCATAAATTATATTGAAACAAAATATTTAACTAATATAGTTTAATTACATGCTTGATCGGCCTTCAAGCAAAATCGTGAGGTGAATTAACAATATTATGCCTAATCATATAATATCAAGGTCAATCAAAAGGATATGTTAACAAATTATGGTTGACGGGGATTATGATACTATTTTACTAACTTCCGAATACATTTGTCAAAAGATAATTTTTTTTATACACTCCCATGCTATTCTTTACTTTCGTGTATTTAAAAATTTCAATTATATCTAGTTGTAATTACAATTTTGGATTGTGAAATCCATAAATATTTTGGATTTTACCATTTATAATGCAAAATTATATTTTGCACAATTTTAATACAAATTTACATTTCAAAGTGTTCAATTTGTAAAATAAATTTACATTCCAAATTATATAATATGTAATGTAAATTTGTATTTCAAAATGCAAAATTGCACTATGGGTTGTACAATTCAAAATGCACATGTGGAATTTGAAATTTTCATTTCACATCTTTTATCATTGATTCTCACCTCTTTCCTTACAATTTATATTATTATGATCTTTTCATTTGTTTTAATGGACACTTGCGAATATCTTATAGGATGGAAGTGGAAGAAGATGATGGGGTGGGGGTGGAGGCGAAATAAGAAAATGGGATGGAGGTGAAGATGGAGATTTGAACGAAGGTGAGAGAAGATAAGGTGGATTTTAAGGTGGACGAAGAAGGTATGTTGGAGGTGGAAGAAGGAAGTGAAGTAGAGGTGGAGGAAAGTATGAAGGTGTTGTACGAGGGGATAAGGGAAGAAGAGGAGGGAAATTTTGACATTTTACCTTGTTTATGAGATTGTGGTAAGAAAACATGGGGTGTAGGAAGAAATTATTTGTCTAATTGGGCTTAAGTGGCTTAGCCCAATACACAATAACAAACTTTAAGGGGCTTTTTTTTGCATCCCATATTTTTCTTCCAACACCCTTAGTTTTATTAATTTTTTTACTTTAGTTATTGGGTGTGTTATGGTTTTATTTTTTATTTTTAATGTTAGTTATTTGGTGTGTTCTATTTTGTTAGTTTTTTTTTAGTTATTTGGTGTGTTGTTTTTAATGTTTGTTAGCATTAGCTTGTCACATAATTGGTTTAGTCATATAATATAGTCATCCACTTCTGATTGTGAATCAACTAGCAAAAACTTTTTTAGTTCTTTTACTCGATCATAGTTTTCGACTAATATTTCATATTCATCACACTATTGGCCAAGTTATTTAAACAAATCATGTTAGATAAGGGACCAAGACTTTTCACCCATCCCTAACAAAGCAACAATGCCTTTATACCCACAATGACCATTAGCAACAAAATTAAGAACACCAACAATGCAAATGTTACAAGTCAGATGGAATTGATCTAACACTTGTATTCGCCTTTGTTGCATACATCAAAATCTAGCATTCACATTTTCCTTAGATTGAATGTCTTTCTTTGCTGAAGAACTATCATGTCGGGAATGGAAAGCGTCTACATGCTTGAAATATGAAGGTTCACGCTTTGTAGACCTTTTAGACGATGAAATGTAGTCTTTTGTGCACCCTTTATTTTAACTTTATGCAATAGAGTAACCATTGATGTAATAACAAGACAAGCAATTTCAAGTAACTTGTGTTTGATGGTCAATTTTTTCTGCAATATCCACTTCTTTGAAACGATTCACCCCTACATCAAGTTCCTTTTGAATACATAACTTTGTTTGCGACTCAATTGATGAAATATCTGAAAAGGTCAATCTAGTCCACATGATATGAATTTCATGCATAGTAATCACCCTAATGCCATATTTAGGTAATTCACAAGTACATGGTATATCATATGTTCATCTCAAAATGCAACCACAACGTTCAGTAACCATGAGTAAACTTGGTGTTTTAGTACCCAAGTACAAAAGCAATTGGACATTACAGTGTCCGAATAATAGAGTATCTCGATATTCCAATACATGAGTAATTTAGTGTTCCAACACCTAAGTACAAAAGCAAATAACAACTCGACGTTACAATACCCATATTCAAAAAATAACTTTTCAAAAGAAATACTTAGTTTGGAGAAAGTCTGACGACACTCGAGACTTTAAAGTAAAAGGAAAGTTGAAAGAACTTGATGGAAAGCTCATAACCAAGGTTGTCTCAAGACAAACTACCTCGACAAAAAGTGAGTGCGAGGACGAACGTCCAAACTAGCAATGTCATAATTACGATCACACATCGCATAACTTTGCAGAAAGTAACCATGAAGAAAGAAAGATAAAGCAAAGAAAGTTGAAGCACGAAAAGCTTACGAGAATGAAAAAGGTAGCAAGCACAATGGAGGTTTCCTTCCCTAGGCTTATCTCATAGACGCACAAGGACAAACATTCACTAGTAGAAAGTTTGGCTAAGAAGACAAAGCGTACAATGCCCGCCTAAGAAAGTTTTTATATTATAATAATAAAAATTCTAAATGTACCTACCCGACCCAACAAATGATGTTAAGTAATGTAGTCCAATATGATCCAATTAGTCTCATTACCAAAAAAACTACAAAACATTTTAAGATACATATGATGAGACAAATATTCACATATTAACGATAATTATGATAAATACCGGTAGTTTCATTAGGCTATCATATTCATCGATGACAAATATTATATAATATTTAGTATATAAGGTGATGTATGACCTTATTATACTTATTTTAGGTAATATATCACATTATTGTTATTATACTCACTAGCATAAACACAGCGCTATCGTGCCTGCGTGTACGATAGCGCATGTGTGTATGCATTTTTTAAATATATATGATATTATATTAGTAGATGATGATATTATGATGTTATTAATTTAATATGTAAAATAAATTTACATTTATTGAAAATAAATTAAAATGAATGAAAAAAATATGAGAAAATAATTACAGATGAATAGGAAAAAAAATAGAAGATAGAGTCTCATAAAAGATAAAATTTGAATTATGAAAGGTGGACAAAAAAGAGAAGATCATTTTTATATATGGTTATAGATTTGAAGTGAGCTAATATATTGTTAATATTACCATTTTATCATGAGTCTAAGGTCTTGGAAGATCCTATAAATACACATAGTATCCTCCATCAAATACTCACTCAAAGAACAATCATTTAAATTGATAATTTTTAAAAAGATCCTTACTCTCTTATTGAATTCAGAGAGTCTTTTGGAGGTGAATCTCCTTCATTTAGAATAACAAGGAATTCAATTTCGGTCATCATGAACATTCAAACCACCACTAAAATCTTACCACCTATACAAAAGTCACGCTCTAAATTCCGGTAAAAACAAAAAAATATATTAAATTAAATTTTAAAAGTAAAAAATAATAATAAGAGTTATATACAATATGAAAGTTAAATACATGTAATTTTAAACAATGAATTAGTTATGTTTCTCGATTGATTGTTCATAATCATTGGATCCATTTTTTAATCCATTGTAGTCAACATGAATCATTGATTGTAAAAACTAAAAGGTAAAGAAAATTCCATGAATATTAATGCTTTTAATCATTTGTTTTACTTTTTATTATTTTTAAATTGTGACTGTAGCGGTTATAAATATTTAAGGGAACTTTAACTTTAAGAGTTATTTGTTAGTTAATTATTCTTTGATAGAATGTTTTAAAGTGAATTTACCCCCAGTTTATGCCAACACTTTATTTTGTTTTATGTAATTATTATAATTTTCGTTTGTTTGTATAATTTAAATCTTGATATCAGTTAAAAATTTTACAAGTATTTAGTTATAGAAAAAAATATTTTATGCTTTGACAATACCTAGATTAACCTTTATACAAAATAGTTAACCTCCATTTTCATCATATTAAAGTATCTTAAAGTGCAATCAAAAGTCTCAAACCACAATGTATTCATAATCATAGCTTCATTTTATGTAGTGGAAGAATTTCATTAGAATGAGATACTCAAAATCAGAAATTAATAACACTATTTGAATTGATTTTGATGTTTTGCCTAGTTACCCTACTAGAAGGTTGTATTCCTTAATATACCCTAAATTCGTGAAGAACTTGGAGCTTTTGATAAATAAGATAAGTAGAAAACTCTTCCCATTTTTAACAGGCTCGAGACAAATAGCAAGGTTCTTCGTTTAGTTTCAGACATTTCAACAAAATCCAAATTCTGGTGTTACAGTGGCGGTGGGTGTAAGAATGGGAAACCGACGCTTCACTCAGGTCGCAACCAGCGACGAGGAGGACGAAACTCCTCCGCCTCCGAAGCAGCAATCCACGGCCAGTGCCTCCGACGAGAACCGGTCGAAGCAGCAGCGCAAGAGGAAGAGGATGAAGCTCCAGGAAGAAGAGGAGGAAGAGGAGGAAGTGGAGAAGGAGAGCGAAAAGGAGAAAGAGAAAGAGAAAGAGGAAGATAAGAACAAGAAGAGAAAGATCAGAGACAAGCAGGACGGAAGATCTAACGAAGAAGAGGAACCGCCGCAGGAAGACGCCAAACCCATCGGCGAACCGATTAGGGTTTCTGGAAAGGGGAGAGGCCGGAAAAAACATTTTGATTCCTTTGAGTACGACGGAAACCAATACACGCTGGTATTAACTTTTTATCACTAGTAGGAATTTGAGGAAAATAGTTTAGGGTGTTTGATATGTCTAGTTTCAAATTCATTTTTCTTCTGCTAGGGGGGCACGTGTATAATTGTTTTATGGAAAATAATCAATGGACACTGTAACGCTAGATGACACCTAAAGTGAGAAGAGAGGAAAGAGAAATAAGTGTATGATGAATAAGAGTGTCTATATATCATCATCCTTGTGTTATTTCCAAGGGCTTTGATCTCTGCAACTTGAATCAAGTAACTACAACTCAGTAGTTGTCACTAGCAGTGCATTACGGCATTTCAACGGAAAAAAAATTAGTTAATACTTGATTCTAAATCCAATGGCAGTGTAATTTACATAATCTTTCCGAAAGCCCACTCTTCCTATTTTCTGGCAACAGAGTGAGAAGTGCAGTTTGACGTTTCAGCTATGAAGATGGCTTGCGCGTTGTTTTTGAGGTTGATGGTTTATTTGTGAAAGTGGGTGCTGAAGACATTCTAAGATAAGAAATGTGTTGTATTCCTATGTTTTAATGTCGCTTTTTCTGCAGGAAGATCCTATACTTCTCACACCTGAAGACAAAGACCAAAAGCCTTATGTGGCGATTATTAAGGTAGATTTCTTGTCAAATATATACTTTTTGCTGTAAGATGACAATAGTTTTTGAATGTCTGGGCTTGGACATTAAGACGTTATGACATTTGGTAATTTGCCTTGACATAATGTACTGGATTTTGGTGATCATCAGGGTATATCATCATGCATTGGTGAAAATGTAATAAATTCTACCAGTAGTGAATGGAGTACAAATAACACATTCCTGCACTTTAATAATACATTCATGTTTTTTATACTTTAGTTTATGTGTTTAATATCATATTTTTGCATTCCCATTTTGTTCCCTTACTGGGAATTCCAGGCTTGTGCTGGAGTTAGCGTATTGTGTTACCTTTTTAGTTTTGGTAACTAGTTTACCAGTTTTTTGCCATGTTGTATGCATTGAATCTTGCCGAGAAGTTGAGCTGCATTGATGTTTTTTGGGTCTGGTAATCCCATTTATTTTTGTCCTCTGTCTTGTGGTGGTAGAGGAGAGGATGGTGTTATCCTTTCTTTTCTACAAAATGTAGTTATAAATCTTTTTTCTCTATTCACCTTCTAATTTAGGGGTTGTTTATTCAGGACATTACGCAATCCATAAATGGCAGCATGATGGTCACAGGCCAGTGGTTCTATCGACCTGAAGAAGCTGAAAGGAAAGGTGGTGGCAGCTGGCAATCACGTGATACAAGGGAGCTGTTTTATAGTTTCCACCGTGATGATGTACCTGCAGAATCTGTTATGCATAAGTGTGTGGTGCATTTTGTTCCCATACACAAACAGCTTCCAATTCGTAAGCTCCATCCTGGGTTTATTGTGCAAAAAGTGTATGATACAGTAGAAAGGAAACTTTGGAAGCTAACTGATAAGGACTATGAGGACAATAAACAGCAAGAAATTGATGAACTTGTTCAGAAAACTCTTCAACGTTTGGGTGAACTACAAGATATTGAGCCTGAAGAACCCGTTGCTGAACAGGAAGATCTGATGAAAAATAAAAGAATCTTGAGGAAAAAGAGCATTTCACCTCTCGATGTTTCAAAAGAGGAGGAAACATCTCGTAAGAGTGACCAATCTCTGAAACCTGAAACACCCGGGAGTTGTGCAACTAATGCTTCAGAACATTATCGTATACTAGTGGATTTTAATGCTCTAACTGGAGATACCCATCGTGACAAATGTTTGGAGAAGTTGCTTCAAAGTGTTCAATTCATATTTAACTCTGATGACAGCACAAAGAAGGAAGACAAAGTAAATGACAATTCTGATGCAGTCAACAATGGAAACAATGACAAAAGTTCAGAAGTAGCAAATGAATGTAAAGACAAGGCTCAACAGGTACATGGTGAATTGGTAAATTGTTTTGGTGGTGATTTATGGGATTGCTTGTTTTCTCATGTCCTTCTATTTATTACCCTTTTCTTTGAGGCTAGTTGAGGGTTATAAGGATTCCATCATTTACTTATTTTCACGCTACAGAGTTCCAAGTCTTTTATCTGGCCAGATGTTGCTGTTCCAGCTGTAGTTGCTCTAGAAAAAGCATCACATGAAACCTTTTCATCAGATTATCAGAAGTATAATCAAAAGCTACGGCAATTAGTATTTAATCTCAAGGTTAGAAGCTTCTCTTCTGATATGGATTTCTAACTTGAAATGTTTTTAAATGATGCACTTAAATGATTAAAAAATTATATTGCTGCTACATTATTGGACTTCTTTTTTTCCTTTTATGGATATTTTGGTTGTTGTATTTATTAAAAAATAATTTCTAAGATATAGGATGTCTGATAGAATGTTGGCAATCTTTTCTTTGTCATATATTCCTCATGCTATTACTGATGAATTATTGATTGTAATTTTGAAATTGGCAATATGCTTAAACTGCTTTATTTTCTCTCTCTTTTTTTGTTGTAATTAACAATTTTCATATTTGTAATTCTGTCCAGTAGTTTTTAATGCACTAAAATTTATTTCTGTTATGATGTTATTTTTCCCAGTTTTCAATTACATAAAGTTTAGTTTAGCAAGATTATGTTTGGATTGAAAGAAGGAGATGAAATCATATTCCATTGTTTGGATTGTGGAAAAAAGGGTAGCTTGGCTTGGCATGGAACCCAATAAAACACTTTCCATGAAATTCCACTACTTACCTTCATTCCCCCCCTACCCTCTAATTTTGGGTGGTATGGGAGGGAAGTGGGAAAATGTTATGCCTTTTTTTGTTTAATCATAAAATTTCATTGTTGCCCTACCAATGCATCTTTTCCTTTTCTCCACACTGCTCAGCGGCTGCAAACTTCTCTCCATTATTATAGCTCATCAGCATCCTGGATGCTATAATATTCCCTTTCTTTTACTTAAATCTCCTGGGTCATATTTAATTGTTTTTTTTTACTTCATAATAGTGTGGAGTTGTAGCATGAAATCTCATGGGTCATACATTAGGGAGAAGTGAATGGGTATATGTAGAGGAGGGGTAAAAAAAATTGAGAGGTTAATGGTTAGGCTGAGTGAAGAAGTTAGTTCTTCCTCAGGAAAGGGATTTTTCCGTTTTTACTTCATCTTCAATCTTGCAAGGAGCTCTTCTCCATCCTTAGCCACTTTTCATCTTCATTTCCTACTTCTATACTGTAACAGATGATTTTCATTTGAGTGAACTAAATTCAGTATAAACATTAAATAATATTAATCTTATCTATAATGGTGCGGGTGCCTAAAATAATGCCTAAATAAATTCATTATAACTACCACTGCTCTAGAGCTCTATTTTTGGCTTGACATATTAATATGAATATTTTCTTATATATTTATTTCTGTAGTGATAATGATTTACTTATATTTTCTTTCTTTTGACAGAACAATGCAATCCTAGCACGCCGTCTATTAAATGGAGAGTTGGAACCTTCTAAAATATTGAATATGACTCCCAATGAATTGAATGTATTTTTTCTTTTTCTATTTTCCTTGGTTGAAAATTTTCTGTTGTGTGCTCTTATGATGAATTTATCGATAGGTTTTATCTTATTATTTTCTGATTTAAACCAGTGGCATCTTGTGATTGTTTTGGTCTTCATCATATACCTATTTAACACATCCTTGGTGAAAACCTATCGTTATGTTCATGAGCAATGTTAATCACCACCCTGCATTTGACCTGTTTGATTGGTTTTCTTTGTATTTACATGGGGCACCTTTCTTGAGTTAAATCACTCTAAAATTGGTTGTGTTTGATCATTTCATGATAAATACAGTACCAGGTGCCTTTTTTTTGACACATTTATAATCAACAAGTGCTCTTCTCCACTGTTGGGCTGGGAATTGTTTGTTGCTCGTTTCCTATTAATTTATTTTTAAGCTGGTAATATAATAATTTTCCTTATGGTATATATTAGTGGGAATGTTCCAGAACAACCCAAACCTCCCCTCCACCGTGTCTTTCAAATTTCATGGCATAAAGTGCGTCATTTTTTCCTTTAGTAATTAGTGATGTTCATTACCCGTTGTTTTGTATAAATATGAGAAGCGGTTACTGGTTGAGTGTGTATGGATTGGCATGTGCTCAGATGGTAGTTCCGTTCATTGTGGAGTCTGTGAATCAGTTCGAAAGTGGATTTGGGATCATAAGGAGTAACTAGAGCAGCCATTAAGAGGTGGCACCAACACATTCAACCAGACATGGTGAGGGCTTCGACCAGGAAGACTGATGGAGGAGAGTGGTACCATCAGGAGGTTGTTGTGGGAGTAGAGGAAGAGCTGAGAGCAGCTATGATGGGGTGGGTACCTCTGAAGGAAATATATACAGATTTCCGATTTTCATGGAATGTCAACAAATAAAAATCTATTCACAGATTTGGTTCTTTGGTTGAATTCTACTGATTGCAGACTCCTGATGTGGTCAAGGTATTATTTGGCCTAGTGGCATGCTACTGAAAGGAGCAGTTTTGGTGTTGAAAAATGTTGATATGGTTTGAACTTTGTTGCAGAAATGGGATCCCATTTTGGTTGAGGGAGTCATTGTCTTCATGTTTTCTTACATTCCATTAGTGTATTGGAGAAGATCTTCTGTCAAAAATAATCAATTTTCAGTGACTGAGTTGATTTGATAAAATATCATCTTATTCGGGGTCAGCAGTTCTTTTAAATAACTAATATATCTGTTATTTATTTAGTTGTGCAGTAATGGGAAAAATATGCTTTGGTCTACATTAAAGTCCTAAATTAACTGATTTTTTTTTATATGTTCATGAAACCATGAACTTGTAAATTTTGATCCCAGTTGTGTTTTTGCATGTCGTTACGATTTGTATGCGGATTCTGCTTTGTAGGAAGTACAGGGTTTAGTAGGGAAGTAGTTGCTACATATTATATTAATTTAATTGAATGTCCTTTTAAACATATTAATCGTTTTATAACAATACTTGGAAGTGTTTGAAGTCTCGAGTCCTCTTTTTAACGGTACAGCCGATAAATCACCACTTGTTACAACTGACTCAATTTCTTAAAGCTTCTTTTATTAAAATTATTCTGACTGATGATTCTATGGCTTATTTGGTTATTTACTGAATATTTGAATTCTAGGAGGGTTTGACTGCTGAGGAAACAAACAAGAAAGAGCCTGATGAGTCACAACAAATGCAGGTCACTCTCATTTCATGCAAAAACATTATAATTTGTTAAATTGTGTAGAGATTTATATATATATATATATATATATATATATATATATATATATATATATATATATATATATATATATATATATATATATATATATAT
>Ga0099822_1012039_pt1 | contig 10417 bp, 6 predicted proteins | sample CowpeawhiteBW_FD_76839 | JGI IMG/M metagenome (GOLD analysis project Ga0099822, IMG submission 76839) | Root nodule microbial communities of legume samples collected from California USA - Cow pea white BW | ecosystem: Host-associated > Plants > Roots > Nodule | place: USA: California | collected... | reverse complement strand
ACCATAGCCTTCGTTAGTTGTGGCCACTTTGGGAGTTGCTTAAAGGGTGGTGGTTTAGTCCCATATCAACCAATGATGAGGCCAAACCAGTGTATATAAGTAGAAGACAACTCTAATTGCATGAAAAGAACTCTTCCCACATATGATAAAATTAGTGTGGTTGAAATGAATTTATTTTGTTTGCACCTTCGAAGGGGAGTGAATTATTTTGTGGTAACAAGCTTGAAGCAGCTTCAATTTGAGGGGTAGTGTTGAAAATCAGGAACAAACATGTTCTATATTTATTAACAGTTTATGGCACATAAAATCTGATTTAGGAGAAAGTCAATTTCCTCTATTGTGCGTGTTAATTACCATGAGCCTGTATTAAATATCCTGTATAAAACAGTGATTGTTGCAGCCAACATACACTATGCAATGCAGTTGTATTAGAAACTAAAATGCTGGCGTTGGTTTTGTATTTTTTTTTTCCAAATTATTTGGACATCTGCTAAAGATTGTAGGGCAACACTGGTGTCCAATTTTTTTTTTTTTTCATATTATAAACCATGTGTTATTTTTAGTTGGACATGTATTGATGCATATTGAACATGGGTTGTCTACACCAAGCATAATTGAACCTTATCCCACTAGTTTAGGTTGGCTACACATATTAAATTAGGCATAGTGGGAAATAAAAGTATGGAGAAAGTTGGTAGTATCAAATAACATATTTGATGTTTTTGTTACGCCCTCTCTCATGGAATTATATTATTTTATTAATGATAAATGACACTGTAATTGAATTACATATAACTTTTTGACGATCAATTTTGTCATAGATATGTTACATTTGTACAAGAACCAGCTGCAAAGCTTTGTTCAAAAGAAAAATCTAGGTCTTCCAGTATATTCTTCTGAGTGTGAGGGTCCTCCTCATGCCACACGTTTCAAGTGCAAAGTCACTATTGATGGACATACTTATGGAAGTGACAAATTCTATTCTACAGTGAAGGATGCTGAGCATGCAGCCGCTGAAGCTGCTTTAATGTCATTATCACCAGGCGGAGTTGAAGAGGCTAGTCTCAATCACTATTATATAACTTACTCTATAATATTCAACTTCTTAAATGCTTCTTTTGGTGCTGCTTAATATTCTTATGATTGTCTAAAAAATTCAGGGTCATGCTGGATTATACAAAAATCTTTTACAAGAATTGGCTCAAAAGGAAGGATTTCGGTTACCCATTTATACCACAAATAAAAATGGTGAAGCTCATATGCCAATATTTGTGTCACAAGTGGAGGTAGAAGGAGCGCTCTTTACTGGGCAAAAAGCTAAATCCAAGAAGCAAGCAGAGATGAGTGCAGCCAAGGTAGCTTATATGGCTTTGAAAGAACACAAAGGTATTCTTTTACTACTAGTGCTGTAGTTTGTCATTCTAACATATGTCTCTTGAGTTTAGGAATAGTCTGTAAAATATATTAACTTATGCCATACATCAAATTTATATGTACAGGAACCTGGTGATAATTTTTTCAGATTCCCTTGATTTATGCTATAATATTACCTTGTACAGTTTTAATTCCATAATTGGGATATTTAATTACAGTCCATAATTAGGATATTTAATTACATTCCATAATTAGGAGGATTAATATGCTGACAGTATATTTTATAATTATTGTACAGGATCATTGGATTAATAAAAACATTTTTATGTCAACTTTTTGAAATAAATCGGAAAACATAATTTCTAGGGTACTGAATGATGGATGACCTAAACGAAGGTTGTATAACCAGAATTTTTTCTATATTAGAGTGTGTTGTTTCTGAAATCAAAGACAAAGGAATTTGACTCTTGATGTGTTATGCCTCCTGATAATATCCTCTAGACGATAGAGCCCACTATCTTCCTTAGCAAGTCCAATCACCTTCCCTGCTCCTTGATCCAGAAATTGGCAGGTTGTAGGAGTAAAAAAAACGAAACAGAGTAAATTCATTATAAGCTTGTGAACAGAAATCAAATTGGAAGTTATTTCAAGCAGAAAACGTCCTTCAGAATTAGATTATGGTTTATCATCATATCTCCTTTTCCAACAACTAATGAAATTTCCATTTGCAAGTGCAATTTTTTTGTTGCTTGGATAGGGTCTATAGGATATAAACCCAATAGATGATTGAGTCATGTGGTCTGTGGTCCAGAATCAAGTACCTAGACACCTTCTTTAGAGGAATTTAAGGCATTGAGTATAGAGGAGTAAGAAATATTACTTGCGAGTGCCAAGGAGCAATTACCTGAATCTAGGCTTTTCTAATGTGTCCAACAACCCCCTTAATCTAGAATCTCCTCTGTATGGAACTCTATGGTGGTTGAGTTTTCTGATTATCGAACATTTTTGAGGTTTGAAGTATGGCAATGCTGGCCTAGAAGGAATACAGTGAAAGAAAGAAATGGTTGCGGTGTTGCAGCAATGCAGGCTTCACAGATGAATTCAGCGAAAGAAAGGTGTATCATTTTGCAACAATGCAGGTTGTGCACGAGACTACGCAAGCTCCCAAGGATTTTAGAGCGTTGATACCATGTCATAATTGTTTTTAATATTATTCATAGAGGATCCTTTTTGTTACCAATTTGGTCAATCATCTACCCTTTAAAACACTAAAAGATAACAATCCCGTTCAACTACTCTGCACGGTCATGCCCAAAGATAACTGGAGAACAAACTGAAAGTGTTATCCATCAACTACAAGTATACTCACAAAGGAGGTCTGTTATTCAATCACCACAAGTCCATGAATCTAAACCTTTACCTGAAATACCTGTCATTAATGAAGACAAGAATATGCCAACCGTTGAAGTTCAGGATCTTCCAATTACAGCAAGGAAATGTGTTCGAGCATGTACTAAAAGGTGAAGGTATCCATTGTCACACTTTCTGTTTTATGACAAACTATCCAATAATAACAAGTTTTCTTGGTCATCTAAATACTGTCACTATTCCAAAAACTATGAATGATTCATTGAATAGACTTGAAAGGATTAATCTGAAAGAAGAAATATTCTTATTCAATTTATTAATCTGAAACAATACATCAATCTCTATATTTAGAAAACTCTAACCCAACTGTAATAATTACTGATATCTCTAGAATCTTCTAGCAACTTCTAGTAGTACAATTAATATCCTACTAACAACAAATAGTAAAGATTGGAAACATGCTATGAAGCTTGAAATGGTTGCTCTAGAAAAGAACAAAAGTTGGGAGCTGGTGGATCTATCTAAAGGAAAAAATCTTGTTAGATGAAGGTGGGGTATCCACGGTTAAGTACAAGGTAGATGGGACAATAGAAAGGTATCAACCAAGGTTAGTAGCAAAGAGATAGACTCAAACATATGGGATTAACTATCTTGAAACTTTTTCACCTGCTAAAAATATAGTGTTACAATTTTATTGTCTCTAGAATTTGATGTCACAAATATCATTCTGCATGGTAATCCTGAGGAAGAAATTTACGTGGAGGTCCCGCTAGGGTTTAAAGATGAGGAGGGAAAGGTGTGTAAACCAAGGAAGGCATTCTACAGATTGAAATAGTCTCCTACAGCATGGTTTGGTAGGTCTACTACTGTAATGAAAACCATTGGGTACAAGAAAAGCCAAGGTGACCATACATTTTTATATTAAGAATTCATCTTCGAGGGGAGTTTCAAACACTAGTTGTGTATGTAGATTATATAGTTGTAACTCAAAATGATCACACAGGAATGGAATCCTTAAAAAACTGTTTGATAACAGAATTTGAAATTAAGGAGTTAGGTAAATTGAAATATATCTTGGCATTGAAGTGGCTCATCCCATCATGGCATTTTAATCCTCCAGTGCTGGATTTATTAGTTAAAACTGGTAAATTAGGGTGCAAACCGATAGAGACACCTATTAATAGAATCACAAACTTGATGAGTTAGTTGAAGGTGTACTTGTGGATAGACGATCTTACTGAAGACTGATTTGGAAATTGATCTACTTGTCTCACATAGGCTCGACATTGCCTATGTTGTTATGATTGTAAGTCAGTTCATGCATAATCCAAAGGAGACTTGTGTTAGTGTTGTTTATGACATTCTACAATACTTGAAAGAAACTCATGGAAAAGGACTTCTATTTACAAAGGGGAATGAGATGATCTTAGAGGCTTAGGACTATGTAGGTTCTAAAGACAACAAAGGATCTACCCCTAGATATTTCACTTTTCTGGGAGGAGATTTAGTCATTTGAAGGAGCAAGAAACAAAATGTTGTCGTGAGGTCAAGTGGAGAGGAAGAGTTTAGAGAGAATTTTTAGAAGACCTGAAGATTGATTGGAAGAAGCCTATGAGATTGTATAATGATAACAAGTCAACAAATAAGTATTGTGCATAATCCAATGCAACATGATAGAAATAAGCATGTTGGATAATGGCACAATATGTACACCATTCGTGTGCTCTTTGGAAATCAACTTGCATATGTATTGACAGAAGGGCTAAGTGGTTCTACATTTCCATTGGGAATGAATGATATCCACTCACCAAAATTGAGGGGGAGTGTCAAAATCCCATAATTTATGTTGTAGATTCTCAAATTTAGAAGGAAAGAATTTCTTTATTTATCTGATATAATTATTAGGTCAGCTGACCTATATTAATACATGTGTTCTGAGATAAAAACAGAAATTAAAAAATAAAACAGTAAACAATTCTCGAGAGAATAAATCCAAATCCCTATATGTGTGCGATTTTATTCTTGTTACAATCTCCTAATATTAAATTCAGAATCAAATCTAACCAAACAAACAGAATAAAAGGTAAATATAAATTTCCCTAAATAAAGCCTAAATCATGGCATACTTGTTGACATAGATAATATTACCTTGTATAGTTTTAACTACATAATTAGGATATTCAATTGCATTTCATAATTAGGAGGATTAATAGGCTGACATTATATTTGATATCTATTGTGAATGATCATTGATCCTGAATTATATAGATAGATTATATCCATCATAAATTAGGATTTTTCTGTCATCAAGTCTTTGTATTCTATTTAAGAGGAATTGCTCTCGAATTATACAGATGGATTATAACCAACAGTATTTCTGACAGCTTTCTTGAATATTCATTAATTGTTAGCAACCTCACGCAAAAACTCATTCTTTCAAACAATTGAGCTCTAGAGGTACCAAAACCTATTGACAAGATCAGCCACTTGCGATGTGTTCTTCCAATAAGCCCTAGGTTCAAATGCATGCGCTCATCTTCTTGGTTTTTCACCTTGTTTCTTTGACTGAAACTTTTGTTTAGTCTCTTTATTCCAAACATCAGCCACGCTCTAGTTCTCTGTTACCTACTTAACTATAACCTATCTCATTTCAATAAAATCAACTTTGTAAGGTGAGAACTTCTCAAAGCATGGTAGTTAGTTTCGAATGAGTTGAATGATAAAATACAGATCATGAAATTGACTATGTAAATAGTTTAACATACCTTTTTTTGCTATGTATTGCAAAGTGAATCACATGATTCGATCTAGAATCATAAAATTTGTGAAAGCTTATCACGTAGAGTGGTGATTTTCGAGGCCAAAATAATGAAAAGGGGTTGACGGTGACAGTAAATCATGTTGCACTAATGGTAGTTAATGTGCATTCATGGAAGTTAAATCATGTTCAAATCTATTTTATGTTTCACATGTCTTGATACTAGTTTCATGGTTTGAGGGGCTATCAACCACATTTTTAGTTAGGAAATTGGGTCAGAATAAAAATAGTTATACTTTTTGGATTACAGTAACATCTTTCTTTTATTGCTGTTATTTTTGAATTTGACTGTTATTAAGATTTAAGAGCATGGTATCTCCTATATCTACTCAGAAGTGTTTCTCATTGTGCTTTTTATCTTGCTTTGTTTTTGTTCAGGCAAGTCAGATAAGACTTCTTCATTTCCCTTTTCAAATTATGAAGGACAGGTTCCCAAGTTCTCACATGACCACTCTGAGTCAAATGTGGTATCTGGTCTTAAACTCAATACCAATCCAAATTTATCTGTGGGCCTTGGATTAGTCACCTCGAGTGAACTTAGCAAAGACACATGTAAGCCGTAAAAGCCCTTGTCATTTCTACCTCTTTCCCCCTTATGAAACAGTTTTCTGAATTTCTTATCAGTTCTGTACATTATCTACTGTCAAGTATAATACCTAATCCAGAGCACAGATGATATTATGCTACTTAGATTCCAAAAATAAAGAAATAAGATTATGATATGTACAGTTTGGAAAAACAAAAACTCCATACGATTCTCCATTAGCTGGCTGTGTAAAACCCTTCTATGAATTCGTTGGTAATCAATCCAATTTAAGATAGTCTAACTCCACATAAATTTTGGAAGATGACATGGCACATATAAAGATGTTACCACTTGGAAGATAATCCATACATCATAAATCACTATGGAATCCATTGGTTTGCGGTTTTAGGCTGTAATCATATTAGACCAATTGAAGCTATGTCTGACCAAATTTTTGCAATATGGTGCACATTTGATCTTAGCTTGAAGGAGTGGGACCCAGTTTTAGACATCCTATTTGTATAAATACTGTTAAACTTCAACTTTGAGAAATTGATTACCTAATGCCACATCATACTGCAATTTCATCTTGAGATTCTGTTTTGTTGCAGTGAAGAATTTCTCTACTTCATCTGGAAATACAAATGGCTACACCAAGGTTTCTTCTACCTTGTCAAATGATAAGTCTTCACCTTCTCTGTCTGGCAGCAGCAAAACGGATTCTGAAACAAGTGACAAGTCTTCAACTGCAGTAGACACCACCTCCTCATGCATAAAAAAGATTGTTGTTTACTCACGCAAGACAAATGTGAAAATTGAAGATGGTGGAACTATGTTACCAGTTAGCGATGACAAGTGGGTTGCTTACTCATATTCTCATTGAGATAGTTGAAGCTCCTGGGTCATTATTTGTGTAGGATTTGACTCCCGGTAAATTTTAAAACTTAAAATGCAGAACTTATAAGCTATTGATTAAAATCACAGACAAGTTTTTCACTTCAAGAAAGTGAGGCAGATTAGTTAATTATTCTGTCATCAATAACTAGGAATTTCTCTGCTCAGATTACTTAGAAGAACATTTAAGAATATGTTGGTAACAATAGCTTTATGGGGGAAATGCTAGAGGCCCTTATATTTGTTCTTTTATTCCTTTTTTTTATTCGTTGCCGTTATATTCCTATAGTTATTACAAATGTAAAAGACTAATTCTCGTTCTCTTCACTTCCTCAATTACAAATTTCAATTCTTAATTTTTTGAGAGATGTAGGTTGCATATTACCTTGGACTAGTCCAACAATATCTCTTAATTACTTAATTTTTCAAGGGTCAAACATATTTTTAGTCTATACACATAAAAGTTTGTTTTCAATCATCCTTTTAAAACATCCAGTTTTAGTCTTCGACTTTTTACATTGCCACAATAAATCCCTTTCACTAACTTATCGAAAGGAGTAATGGTTATTCAATTTTTTATTCTCAAAACAATCATAAAATTGTGAATTGCGATTACAAAAGTGTGGAAGTTTTTTTACCACCAAAAAATCACATTTACTTATTTTCAATTTCACCAACTCCAACCTCATTAACACCTTTCCCTTTGGCAAAAATTCTCTCAACCCTCACCTAAATTCTAAGGCCCACTTAAATTCTACCATAAAGTTTAAGGGTCTACCTTGGTCTGTTGGGCCTAAGGCTGGCCCATAGGGTGTCCAAAATCTCTAAATCAGCCATAACCTTTCTCATTCTGCACTTTTCAGAAAAACAACTCATTTTCCCCTTTTAGAAGCCGTAAGCTTTGTTAGGGTTTGGTCTCTACCCTTGTCAAGTTCGTTCAAACCCTTTTTTTCCCACGTAAGTTGCTTCTCAACCTGCACCCCTATTTTTCTAGCTCTGTTCCTGTGTTTCCAACTAGAGTTTGTCTTGGTGAACTCGTCTTAAATTTGTTCCGCTATTTTTTCAGCTCTCGAATATGCTCTGGGAGCTATTGTACTCATTTGCTTTAGTGTCGGGGTATTCTGCTAGCATTTTCCAAGGGAAGCTAGGGTTCACATACTTTTCACTATGTCTTGTCTGTTATAGCTTTATTTCGTGTTCATATGAGTTGTATGTTGCTTTAGTTGGATAGAATGCCTGAAAAATGTTGTTTGGTATGAAAAGTTTGTCGATGCGTGCTTGAACAGTGGCGAGATCTGATATTTTCGTCCAAGAGAGCTTGTCTCACCTAGGCGAGAATAGCAAAACCTTACCCTGGTTCCTGCTCGAGCTCTCACTCAGGCGAAGAGCTTTCGTTTTGAGCGAGGTGTCATCTCGCTCACGCGAAAGGGGCTCGCCTAAGCAAGAACTCGTGTGAGCCTGTTTGTGTTTCGCTTGGTTGTAGCTCAGGCGAGGAACCTCCCCTTTGGGCGATGAGTTGTCTCGCTCAGGCGAGGAGGGCTCGCCCAAGCGAGAACTCGCGAATCCTGCAGGGCTCTCTTTTGGCAGTCTCGCCTAAGCGAGGGCCTGTAGCTTGAGCGAAAGACCTCTTTCGCCTAAGCGAGGGTCCATGACTTGAGCGAAACTGGTGCAGGGATTTGCTTTGTGGCTGTTCTTTCCTTTATTCTTGGTTGATAGTCACATATTTGTTTGAATTACTCTGTTAAAGCATGATTTAGGGTGATTATGCATGTATTAAATGGTTTATAGGCTGGAATTGATGAGTTTGGTATGATCTTTCGTATGGAACATGATTGGATGGTTGGTTATATATATTGGCATGAGATTGGTATGCGTGATAATTCTATGTTGGGTTGGTGATGCATGATTATGGTATGGTTAGGATGTAATTGCATGACCCTCTTGGTGAGAGCTTATGGTGGTGGCCCATGACCCTTTTGGTGAGAGTTCATGGTGGTGCTTCATGGTCAGGACGTAATTCCATGACCCTTTTTAGTGGGAGCTCATGGTGATACCTCATGGTTAGGACGTAATTCCACGAATGTTTCGTGATGATGCCTCATTATATAATTTAGTAAGGATTCAAGTAAGGATTGCATCCTGAAACTCTAAAGAGTCAGTTAGTCTCACGTAGAGCGTACTAACTCAAGTGGTGAAAGTAGCAAGAGGCCCTAGTCTTTGGCAGAATAATGGTCTTAGATGTTTGAAAGCTAACCTTGTGCGTGGTAGGGTGAAACCCATTGACAATGACTCTACAGAGCAATAGAAGCCACCACAAGTGCAAGCATCTAGTGATTTTGACTGATTATATGTATCTGAATATGAGTCTTAGAGTCTTGCTTGTTAGTCATCACATACTTGGTTGATTTATGTATTCTTGACTTTCAAATTCTATGTTCAATTGTATGATAAAAACCTTTTACTTTAGCTTATCCTTTCTTTTTGTTTGTGTGTTGTATGTGTGGTTTTCTCCTTTTGCGATGATCATCAATTTAATTGATGTGAGCAGATGTGGGAACCCCTCGTGGTCATCAGGGTGATGAAAACTCTGTTGCGTAGCTTATCTTTGGTTGGATCCCCTTACTCTAAGTTTTCTTTTAACGCACTATGGCTTATGTACTAATTGGCTCCTTGAGCATGTATTTTGAATACTGTTAAATCTTATCTTGTTTTGTCAATGGTATAGGGGTGTGCCTTAGTTTTCTTCCAAATATTATGGATAACTATAGGGAGTGACATTTTCACTCCATGACAATGCCCCTTTATATTATTCAGTGTGATGTTTTATTTAATTATGTTTATTTATTAAATACAGATCTCATCCTTTCGATATTTTTTGGGTGGAGTTATTTTGACACAAACCAAATAAAATATATTCATTTGAAAATTCAATATAATGCTATTTTAATTAAATTTGTTTTATTTTTTAATTAAAATTCTAATACACATTACTATAATGGGTTGTAAAGTGGGAGTAAGAGAAAAATGAGTGTGAAACTATCATTTTTCATGTTTTTTTATCACCTAGTGAATACCGCCTATCTTGAATATTATAGTGAAAAAGGTTTATTTGAACACTTTGAATATCGAATGCTTAAGTTTCACAACCATGAAGATGTAATTAATCAGTTTGGTTGGCCGAGAAGCTCTTTTGAATAAAATAATATTTTATTTGTCATATTAAAATAGTGGATGATTTCAAAGGGTGCATTTCCAAGACTAAAGATTGATCTTCCACTTTTCTTATTCCATGTTTGTTTAGGATAAATTTAAGAGAGGGTGTAATATAAATTTGTGTTTATTTGAGTGGATGAATATATATATATATATATATATATATATATATATATATATATATATATATATATATATATATATATATATTTTTTTTTTTGTTT
>Ga0099822_1012036_pt1 | contig 10419 bp, 8 predicted proteins | sample CowpeawhiteBW_FD_76839 | JGI IMG/M metagenome (GOLD analysis project Ga0099822, IMG submission 76839) | Root nodule microbial communities of legume samples collected from California USA - Cow pea white BW | ecosystem: Host-associated > Plants > Roots > Nodule | place: USA: California | collected... | reverse complement strand
ATCAATGTTTGGCAAAAGTGAAATTGAACGAAGTTTAAGGAAAGTCAAAATGCAGTACATCAATAATGAATTCTACATTAGAAATTCCAAAAAATAACTAAGACGTTTGTAGCTGCTATCATGACCTCCTCCTAATCTGTAATTTCATCCTAACCTGCTGAGATAGTTCTTCTGGTGTTGGTAGTGGTGCTGCTTGACTCTCCACATCATTCCTTGGTGGTTGAGTTGTTTGAGTTTCAGTAGTTGGAGCATTCTCAGCCGTTGGTGCATTCTCAGCAATTTGGGCATCTGGTACAGTCTCAGCTAGGTAATTTAGAAACCATGCAGAACATCACAACAATCGAAACACAAATAAACCCCAAAATAGAATTACGAAAACCCTAACCCACAAGCAAACACAACCCAGAAAACCATAAATCCACTTACCTCGTTGATGATGATTAATTGGAAAATTGAAATGAAGAGCGCAACTGCAATCCAATGATAAAATGGCAAGTATTAGCTGCTTCCTATGCAAATTCGAGCTCAAGAAAGACGAAGATGAAGAAATTTTCCTAATTGTAAAATTTCTCCTAAATTGAAAAATTAACGTTAATTAACCACCTGTACAGTACACGTAACACACCCTAATACAAATCGTGTCACCTGTACAATGCTTCGTTAATTTAAACGACGTTACAGAAAAGGATCAAATAAAACATGAATTGCTAAAATGAGGATCATTTTAAACATTCGGTGAAAATGAGGACCATTTTAAATATTCTGTCAAAATGATGACCATCTGCAACAAACACTACGGAAATGAGAACCAAAAAGGTATTTAAGCCTTACTTATATTAATAAAAGTTAATTTTTTTAATTCACAATTTTATAAACAATAAAGGTATCTATTCATTATTTAATTGCTGTTTTCTCTTAAAAGAGTTTATTTGACTAAATATTTGGTTATAAGATTCATTTTGCGATTTTCTTTCTAAATTTGGGTTTATCAGGGAAAAGGATTTGTGTTTGTATGAAAGAAAAATAAAAATTTAATAGGATCTGAGTGCTGTAGAATAATGATTTGAAAGAGAAATAATGCGGTTTGAAAATGGAGTTCAGCAAATTGAATGTTGGAGTTACAACTCACAACAAGAAACTCAAGCTGCTTCAGAAAACTGACGTGTAAAGCACACGAAGAGAAAACAGAAGCGCGTTATTGTTATTATTACTACTATTATTAATATTATCAAAAGACCAAACATGAATATTAAAATCCGCAACATAACGTAAAAAATGAAAATTTTGCCACCCAACAAAGCATTGAAAGCAAAGTCACCACTCCTGAATCTCTTTTGCCACCCAGACTAAGAAATGGCCTAAACAACAAGAGTACAGCAACACAATCTCACCCCTCTTTCTAGAAAACCCTGTTCCTCACAGCATAGTCCTCATAACCCTCAACTCAAACACATCACTTTGAATCTTCATTGAATCTTTTTTTCTTGTTCTCCTTCCTCTGGAGTTATGAGTTTGAACCAGTTTCTTTAAACTAAACATCTTTTGAATCTGAAGTTACCCAATACTTGCCTTTCAAGTTTGTTCAGTTCCCAATATTGGTCCTATGTTGGGGTATTTAATTTTGGGGTGACAGAGATCCTGGCTCGGGAACAGTTTGCAGAAGAGGAGTAAAAGAATGCAGAAAGAACAGGTTTGCATTTAAGTCCCTGCAGGTGAAATCTGAGGTGTAGGTTTTGATTCTGTGAGTTACAATTACAATATAGGTAGGTTACTTGTAAAGAGACTTAACATTGACTTATTGTGAAGTTTCCTCCACCTTTTGCACCTTAAAAAACATTGTTCCTTTCTGAAGAGGGTGTAATCAGATCTGAGCCTGTTATCTAGAGGTGGGTCCCAATTCCCCTAACCGAACCATTGTCAATTTGCCATGTATCACATGTTACTTATATAGCTCCCAAATCAAAATCTTTGGCATTGGGTGTGGATTGATGCCGATTAAGATAAGCATCTTTGTTTGAAAACCATGTTTTATCCTGCAGAAAACATGGACGCTTTTGTGCTTATATGCTAAATATACTTGTTAAGAAGGTGGCTCTGGTTCCGCTGCCGAATCATTGTATTCTCTTCTTATCTTGCAAAGATTTGTGGCGTTCTTGGAGATTTGTGTTTAAACTCATCTGCAGGAACTGAACACAGGTAGAGATCTTGGTTTTCCCTTGAAGTGAAGGGGTTTTAAAGTTTGATTCTGGTTTAGCGGTATCACGCAAGAGTATGAGGAAAAATGCAGGTTCTCATTCAGGAAGGATGTTTAGTGACAGGAAGTGGATTCTCCCTTTTTTTGCAAGTTTGATTATATCTATGAGTCTGGTTTTAACAGCTATTTTTGGGGCACTTAGTTCTGATAGTGGGGGAGAGCAATCACCGTTTGAAATCATTTCTTTCAAGAGATCAGAGAATTCCAATGGATATTTTGTTGAATCAGACATAGAAAGGGCTTCTAATGTTAGTGTGGTGAAAAGGGAGGCACCAAGGTTTGCCTACCTTATATCAGGCACAAAGGGTGATAGTCATAGGATGATGAGGACATTAGAGGCAGTGTACCACCCAAGGAATCAATACATCTTGCATTTAGATCTTGAGGCACCGCCCCGTGAAAGATTGGAATTGGCGAATGCAGTGAAAGCTGATCCAGTTTTTCGTGAGGTGGAGAATGTGCGTGTTATGTCTCAATCCAATTTGGTAACTTATAAGGGTCCTACGATGATTGCTTGCACCCTCCAAGCTATTGCAATTCTATTGAAGGAAAGTTCAGAATGGGACTGGTTTATTAACCTCAGTGCTTCAGATTATCCTCTTATGACACAGGATGGTTAGTAACTGAGCCTTTATTAGCAACTTCATATTATATCATAAAATTTCTCCCAAAATGCATGCATAAATTATGGCCTTTTCGTCTGATCCTTACAAACTTTCATCTAGATTTGAACACATGATGCTGTTTCACAGTGGTTTCACAGTGTGATGTATGGCAAATGGATAGTAATAGTTAGGCTGCTACATCATGTGTAGTTTGCCTTTCCTTTTTGACACGTTGTTACTTTATTTCCCTTGAGCAATACACTATTGTTTAGTGGACAGAAACCATTATTAAAGTATGCAGTGATGTTTTAGCAACAGGAACGACTTTTGTTCATCTTTATCAATCTTGTGATCATTGCCAATTATTCAGGATGGATCTCTATGTAACATCATTAGGTTTGTTTAACAACTAATGGCTGAAATAAGTGAGTTACATTACATACTATCAAACACAGCTACCACTTCCATTTTCTTGTTACACGTGTTTAAATAGTAAAAGGCTAGCAAGTAAATTATGGCCTGAAAAACAATCATTTGCCATTTTCACTACCTCGTGTTTTTTTTCTCTCTCTGTATTTCTATTGTTTTATGTTGCTATAATCTTCCATCACAGACATTCTAGCCTAAAGAATAGTTGTCTTTAGTAATTCAAGGACAGTCATCCTCGTGAAGCAAGACAGAAATTAGTTAGTTCATGTGCCTCTTATAATACAGTCTACAAGTAGTGTAAATTTTATATATTTCTAATTGTACCATTCAGACCGTTTTGATATCGAAATCATTGCTAATATGGATTGGTGGTTGCTCTATTCCCTAATAAATGTGAAGGATGCCAAATTAAGTCTCCATAAATTAGCTTTGCCTAGCTCTTTAAGAAAACAACAACCTAGCTTTATCCCACTTGATGTCAGAGTTTGAGGTCTTAGTATTGAAGATTTGACATATGCCTTGCCACCAATACCATTGCATCCTTGAACTTCTCCTGTCAACCCCAATATGCATTTTATGCATAGATTTGAGAGATTTGTTTGGATTCTTATGAAGGTCACCATAGTTGATATCTGCTGGATTACATTCATAATCTATAACTTATAGCACATAGGGGCTAAACAAGGTCTTTCAATATCTTCATTACCACAGCAGATGTTAGATAGTTCTTCTTTCCCATAAATAGCCATTGTTTTTTCAAAAGATCTGATTCTTTTCCACAGAACTTATATGCAATCATATTTGTCTCATGAATTTCTTTATGAAGTGAACAAAGGTATATCCTCTGTTTAATTAATTTTGAATTGTACTGTAGTCTTAGTCCTTTAAATTAAGATTGATTATTAATTACCTCTGCTCACAGTAGACAAACTTCATAACTGCAATTCTGAATATATGTGGGACATGGTTTATATTATAAATAGTTTATTCTTTCTATGCATGACCAGAACTATTGTGCTGCTGGAAAATGAAGTATGAACTGGACATAATTGTAAAACATTCAAGATAAATTTATAGAAGTCTGTTTTGGGTGGTTGTCAGACTCAGATGCAAAATATTAATTTTGACCTATAAGGCAAAATAAAGTTTCTAGTACCTTCATAACTGCGTAACAATTTGCTTCATGGTATTTTGCACTCAATAACGTGAGTCTTCTGGTTTCAGCATCTTCTTTCTGTCTGATATTCTATCATTTGGCATAAATCAAGATTCGCATAGATCATTTCATGCTGTTTATAGTTTTAGTTTCATTGAGTTGTGCATCTGTCAAGTCAAACATGCAAGATGTTTTCTCCTTGAACCCATTTGATATTTGTTTTCTGCTTTTGCAGATTTGCTTTATGTTTTCTCGAATCTGTCAAGAAATCTCAATTTCATTGAGCATACACGCATTGCTGGTTGGAAATTGTAAGTGAATTTGATTATTATGTATCTGAAAATTACTGTAGACCATATTCTGCATGTTTTTTCTCCCCTGATTTACTTATATTACTTATTCTATGCAGGAACCAAAGAGCAAGACCCATCATTATTGATCCTGCCCTTTACTTATCAAAGAAATCTGATTTAGCATTGACCACTCAACGAAGAACCCTTCCCACGTCTTTTAAACTGTTTACTGGTATGTCCCTATCTATTATCTATAACATTTTAGAAAACTATTTTCTACTGCAAATTTAAATTATAGGAGGCCCTTTTAAGGTTTAGCAGTTCTAAGATTGCAACATAACTAGCTAGCTAGCATGACATGATTACTTAACCTTTTTTCCATTAGATGAACAATGAACATGGTGGATTCCTATATACTTCTATGCCCTGTGAACAGGTTCAGCTTGGGTTGTACTGACTCGGTCCTTTGTCGAGTACTGTATATGGGGATGGGATAACTTTCCACGGACTATGCTAATGTACTATACAAATTTTGTGTCCTCTCCAGAGGGATACTTTCACACTGTCATTTGTAACACTGAGGAATTCCATCACACCGCGATAAGCCATGATCTTCACTACATTGCTTGGGACACTCCCCCAAAGCAGCACCCCATCTCCTTAACCATGAAGGACTTTGACAAAATGGTTAAAAGCAAGGCACTTTTTGCACGAAAATTTGCTAAGGATGATCCAGTTCTGGACAAGATCGACAAGGAACTTCTGGGGCGCACCCACAGATTTTCACCTGGGGCTTGGTGTGTTGGAACCTCAGAAGGTGGGGCTGACCCTTGTTCTGTTCGTGGCAATGGTACAATGTTTAGGCCAGGCCCTGGTGCTGATAGGCTGAGTGAGCTGCTTCAGGGGCTGTTATCTAAAGAATCTCTAAGCAAGCAGTGTTTGTGACAAAGGGGTACCCTAGCCCAATTAGGATGAATGATGTCAAGTGTACATAAGTGTTGCTATAGATCATATATATCTGATGTAAAAGGTCCAAATTTTGTGCTCAATATAGGTTCATATTCACAATCAACAAGCACTCACACTACCAGTTTTGATGCTTGTTTCGGCCTAAACACGCTTTTGGTTGCTGTTTCAACCAACCATTTATGCAATTACAACACTTCTTTGTCGAGTTACAAAAAGGCAATTAAATTCACATTGGACTTTCGGGCACTTATCTATTTTGCTATGGATAAATATTCAAGCAGCATCACTTACATTTTGTACAATTTAATGTAAGCATGTGTTAAGATCTTTAGATAAGATAGAAATGCACTATAAAAGCTAACTCATGAGGTTTTGTTATGTTCCACTCGTATGCACTTTTTGTACTGCAATATACTTAGTAATGTGGAATCTTTAAGTCGAAGATAATTCTAACTTTACAAATGGTGATAATGATCTGTTATTATGAACAGTGATTTTTTATTATTGTTATTAGTTTCTGGAGACAAATTGTATGCTCCAATCTGGTGTGGCTCCAACAAGTCAACAACATACAGATTATTTTAGTTGAATTTCTCACATTTGCAAACACCAATGTCTGCACCATTGGCTACCGTCAAGCACTAATCCTTGTGCTGCTGTTCATTATGGAACATGATCAGTATGCTATAAGAGCGCATCTCAAGGACTTGCCTTTAGTTCAAACTCAAGCACTACAGTTCCTTGGTGTGGATTCTTTGCCAATTAGTCATCAAACATGGTCCACCATTGGATACATGTAGACTAAGATAAAGTACTTTTTTTTTTCTTTTTGAAATTTTTTGCTGCTGTCAACTTAATGCATGTGCATTAAACTTAAAACTGTTGTTTTACCCTCATAAATTAACATATTTAGATGTCTTAAAAAGTATATTACTTCCATGATTTTGAAAAAGTGAAGGAAAATGTCATGATTCAATTTGAACCTAAACAATAGAAAAACAGTACCTAGAAAAGTTATGCAGTGATTTTTCGGGAAGAACAATGCTTCATACAGAAACACCTACCATTTAGCATCTCTTCACATGGTATCAGTATCAGTACAGGTAACACAATAAAATTCAGGTACCAAAATAGTTTTGTGGGTCCTACTGATGGTGAAAAGTGTAAATGAAAGGGTCCATGTACAAGAAAACACGATTTAACATTATTCTGTGTTGGAAACAAACAAAGCTTAATGCTCTTAGTACAGCAGAAAAATAGATGATGAGGAAGGAAATAAAAATTCACTAGGTGGATGAAACTTTCCTAAGCATGAAAAAGCAATCTTCTTTGCAAATTTTCCAGATAGGAAAAAACAGTTCAGTGGGATCAAATTCTCTCCTTAAGAAATGTGATTTAGCTTCAAGTAACTTGGAACTATTTCATCCAATGAAGTATCCTCCTAGCAGAACCTTCATCTTCCTTTTCATGCCAAAATATTCGATTTCTTTTTACATTTGTTAAGAGTCATATCATATTATGAAAAGGTTAAATTGTTCGTAAAAAGACACAACTTCTCAAAATTTCTTAACAAACGTTCCTCTTTCAGAGACTGACACTTAGCAGTATGGTGAATTCGGGCTTCTCCTTTGTAGGAATAGGATTATTCATGATGTTAGAACTCGAGACATTAAGTTCATCACAAGACTCTTTACGAAAGAGTTAACCTGTTCATACAAGGACACTAAATTCCTTAACAACTGAACTGATAAAAAAATTGATGAAACTCCTATTAGCATCATATTACTATCACATTAGGTGGAATACTAAATATGAAATTCAACAAGGCCGCTGCACTCTCAATCATGTAATAACATTTGGACTGAACAAATTACAAGCCACCTCAATGGCACTTTGATGTACAAGTGATATCACTTGCAAAAAGGGAGTCACAACCTCCCATTTACATGCTTTACAATTTTATGAATAACATCAATATCAAATGAGATATAGTATAGTTATTATCAGCAGAAAGTGGTCACTCCAATAACCACAACACTGCACCTTTTGCTGAGTCACTTGAGCTGGACCACTATCTGTTTTTGCCCTCAATGTGCTTGTCTTCACCTGAACTTGACTTGAAATAACCAAATATTCTGCTGATATGTTCCATACAAAAAAAGTAGGACATTCAGGGAATACAATGATCATTAGTATGAACAATGTATACATTTAGAAAAATGATTGACATGTTTTTTAAGTGTGGGGTTCAGTCAACAAATAAACAATGGTCCTGGCGAAAGAATCTCTGCATGAAACGTTTTGACTTAATTGTGATTAGAGACTAATCAATATTTAAGGGTAATTATCTAAATGGATAGAAAACAATTTTAGAGAGAACATTTTTCTTCTATATACAAGGGTACTGTAATAAAATCTATAATGGGCCACATCTTCAACTTGGTAATTTTGGACCACAAACCCAACTGGGGCATGGATATTTGCAGTGTAAAAGAAAACACAGCAGAGAAGACACTGTTTGATCAAAAGGCTGATACTCATAGAATTATGTTGGCTCATAATGTCTTACAGCACAGTGCTTTTCTTGGGTTTGCAGAGGATCTCCAAACCCATTCATCCTTGTCTCCAATCATCAATTAACTTTCAAGCTCTAAAAAGAAATATATTATGAATTTAATTGGAATCCAAAGTGTAAAAGTTGAAAATTGGCATACTAAAAGTTTTCTACTCCTTCAATCACAAATTGTTATATATGATATATAATTATTTTGAATATTGTATTTATGACAAACTTAACTTACTAACATTATAAAACTTTTAGTATGTAAAAGTTAATCTCGTATACTTAATCTTTACAGATAATAATTATGTAAGAAGTTAGAAAGTAAAAGAGAGTGGCAATAATGATAAAGGAAAAAAAGGGGTGGCAATGAATAACTTGGGTAACAAAGTAGATTCAGTTAATCCACACACCATGTTTATGAAATAATAAGAGCTTCTAGTGTATTGATTAACTTTCCCAAGTTGCTGAATTTACTAGATTATTTAATAACTTACGATGGTGATATATGATATATCTTTTGTAGATATATTTTGTTTATAGTTTTATTGTAGAGTGGAAATATTTTTTATATATTTTCTTTATTTTTAACTATTTTTGTTGAGAAATAAAAAATTGGGTTCTATACATTTGCTATTTTTTATGTTTTCAGCTTATCTAGCTTTTTTTTCCATGCCTATAATTTGTTCAATACACATTATTATTATTTTATTGATTTTAGTTGAATTAAATTCTAAATTTATAAAGCTTTAAAATAGATATATTATTTACTAGATTTAGAGTTCTTTATACTTTTCTACGAGTTTTCGAAATAGAGATAGATTTTCTAAAGTTTTATAAAAGAGCTTATACAAATTCAATTGTGCTTGTTTTAACTTAGACCTTTTGTAATTAAGTTATGGATGTAATTAAAACTATAAATTTGTATACAAAATTCATTTATTTAATTCTAATTTTAGGAATGTCTTTTCATTTTTTTTTCTCTTAATTTTTGTACCGACTCTTCATCTTCTTCTCTTATTTCCTATGAAATTTTGATTTTATAATTAGATCGAGTGATATTTTAATTTGATTTGTATAACTAATTTAATTGATTAATTAAATCATTTAATTGTTCAAACATCGGTCTTAATATTTGAAGAATTATGATAAGATTATTAATATTTGAAGAATTATGATAAGATTATGTCCCACTAGTACTCGACCTCACCCATCATAACTAAGTACCGGGCATAACATACCCCCATAGGCCAAGCACCCAACAACATCTGTATCCGGCCTCATTCACCAAAGCCATACACCGAATACTGTCCTCAATAACAAGTTAAGGAACCCTACAGTGTACCCTGACCGGCATTATACCATGAATACTAAGTATCGAGTACCGAGTACGAACTCTCGAAGACCTTATAACAGCAAGGGCTATAGGGTAATTTTACCAACCCTAATGGATCCCAAAGTCAACCATAAATTCCAGTACACCAGAAAAATCTATAACATTAACCAATTCATGAGACTTTGTTGTCCCATATCATATCATTATTTTTGCTAAATATATATTTAAAAATGGTCGAAAGTCTTGTGTTGAGCACGTAGATCCACCAACACAATATGAAATTAGAGTTGGTCCACAAAATGATCCATGATAGCATCATATTCCGACATGTTCTTCATCCATGCACGAAGGCACGATTGAGAGTCCTCCATCTGACTTTAAAAATATTATGTATGGAGTGAGTCTCATTCCATTCCATTCATCGCTAGTCACAAACAAAGTGATGTACTCACAATCTCTCTTTATTTCTCTTACCCATTATCTACAATTTTGGTTGCTTTTTTAACATGATATCTAAAACCCATTACCACTCAAACTCTAAAAAATTTAGTGGACATACTTTTTAAGTTGGATTACTATTAATATTACATATTATCCTTGATACTAAGATAGACTCTTACAGACTAATAATTCATAGTTTTTTATGTTGTGTTTAGAAGAAGGATTGCAATATCGAAATACATAAATGTAGTGGCGGAACTTGCACAAAAAATATAGGGTGCCAAATTAGATTTGTTATATATATATATATATATATATATATATATATATATATATATATATATATATATATATATATATATATATATATATATAT
>Ga0099822_1012029_pt1 | contig 10423 bp, 10 predicted proteins | sample CowpeawhiteBW_FD_76839 | JGI IMG/M metagenome (GOLD analysis project Ga0099822, IMG submission 76839) | Root nodule microbial communities of legume samples collected from California USA - Cow pea white BW | ecosystem: Host-associated > Plants > Roots > Nodule | place: USA: California | collected... | reverse complement strand
AATATAAATAAAAAAAATATATATATATATATATATATATATATATATATATATATATATATATATATAATTAAAGATATAATAAATTTAAGGCAATAGTGTTTGACATGCTCAATAGTGTCATGCCATTGTGGAGTTAAGGCAAAAAGAAATTTAAATATACTTTAGTCCCTTAAATTCTTTGATACCTTTTTAATAAGATTGTGATGTAATTTTGAACTCTAAAACAAATATTTCTCTTATGTGATTGTTGATTCTAAAAATGCAATCTTAATAGACTTGAAGTCAAAACTGTCAATGATTAATCCCAATGATCTTATTTTAAGGATTTTGAAGTTAAAACTTAACATTTTATGTGAAAATGGAAATAAGGTCCAAAGAGGAACCCACATTTCCCAAAAAAAATATAAAAATTGTTCCAAATATAAATTATTATTCACCTTAGACTTCAACTAAGAAATGTGTTTGTTTTAATATATATAATAGTTTCACCTGACTTAAAAGTTGAAAACCAGTCACAATTTAATATATCTTACTGTATTAGATCTTCCAAATTGTCTTTTAATTACAAATCTGTGATAAAACTCTAACTTCAAAATGTACAATACATAATGTTATATCAATACATAAATTAAACTAACAATTATCATAAATGTTTGAATAAAATAAACTAACATAGCATAAATGTGTGCGTGTGAAACTAAAGGGCAAGATATTCTAAGTTCTTTTACCGCCAACGTTTTGATCTCATGCTATCATTTATATGAAAACCTAATTTAATTGATTATCGAATAAGTCTGTAATACGCCAACATTTGTTCATTAAACGGTTTCTGTAATTGAATCAGAAATAACATAAACATATTACTAGTTTTACAAATTATATTCAATAATTGAAATAACATATTATTATCTACTTTGGTAAGTTCTGAAATATGTAAACCATTAGATAATCTCAAAACTTGGAGATTCACTCAAAGTAAAAGTGTAAGAGGACACGATTGATTTGGACTAGGATAGAGAGGCAAAGCAGATTGTAAAAAGAAGTATATATGGATGGAGGAGGGAACGTGTTGGTGGCAGGGACCGGAATCCCACTATCTGATTCGGATGAAGGAGCTATCCAAAAAGAAAAAAATGGATCTGTTAAAGTGAGAGACACAAGAAGATAAAAGAAGTATGATGCAAGATGATTCCGAGTGATATTGTCACCGTCTTCTAATTGCTCACTCAAACCTTTAGCCCAAATGTCAATTGCTAAATGAGAGAGAATTCATGTCATCCAGAAATGATGAAAACCGAGAATTAAGTTGTGGACATCATTAATCCACACCATCATTATTTTTTAACAATCGGATACACAAATCTTGTGACCTATATGTCTAACAAATTTAAGGTCAATCTAGCGATAGTAGAAAAGGGATTCAAGTTATTCTTATTCTTTAATTATCAAGATTTGCTTCCTTTAGTAGAAGTAGATGGGTTTCAAAATTTAACTGATGGAGTCACCAAACACCTGGCTTGAATTCGGAGGAGTTTATGAAATTACTCCAGTACAATAGTTTTAGGCACTAAGGAAGTGGTGGGGCCAGAACATTACTCCCTGAATGGTATGCAATATTCCAATTTAGATTCCTTTATATATGGATCTTTATCGCATTTAATGAAGTGAAAATAAGAAAAGCCTGTTGCGGACGGAGACCAGTCAAACATGACAAGCAGCAGCACTTTACTTGCTGCTATTCTGAAACTTCTCATCATTTTCTTATTCGCAGGTTGGGTTGTTCTTTGGCTTCTGAAGCCCACCCAAATATGGACAAGAAAATGGAAACAATTAGAAGATAGCGCTAATAATACAATTTTTGGATACTATGGTAAGAACGTGGAATCTCAACTTCAATTACTCATACCGTGTAGTGGTACTTTCATGTTTCTCTTCAATGTAACTGTTACTGCATAGCAGCTGAAATTCCAAGATGGATCATACTTTTCTGCAGGTCTTAGCTTCGCTGTGTACACGTTTCCTGTAATTGCTATTGCAATAATTGGACTTCTTTTATTGGATTTAAAAGCTGGATACCAAAGCAGGTAATAATATGTAAATATCAAGAGCTGTTCAATTATTGTAATGGACATCAAAAATTGTTTCGTTGTACTACAGAAGTGCAAGAAGTCCATCAGAAACGAACTTCTTCTCAAATCCGCTGGTAGTGAACAGCACACTGGGAATCTTATCCAGTATTGAAATACTGGCAGCTTTCCTTTTTATTGTCTTCTTAGCATGGACCTACTACTCTCGTATTTCTTCAGACTTCAAAAAGTTGGTGCCATACAAATCACTGAAGTTGAATACGTAAGTGTTCTTGATACGCTTATGTTGGGTTGCTAGAAAAAATATTATTTCACCGAGTTAACTTACTATATATCTTGATTTCAGATGGCAACTCAAGTATCACAGAGTAGCAACCCGGTTTGGCTTGCTATCAGAAGTTTGTCTTGCTTTGTTGCTCCTCCCTATTTTAAGAGGGTTGGCAGTGTTTCGCATACTTGGCATTCAGTTTGAAGCTTCAGTTAGATATCACACCTGGGTCGGAACTGCAATGATACTATTTGCTACAATACATGGTGCAAGTACTTTGTTGGTATGGGGGGTCAGCCACCATATTCAGGATGAGGTGAAGCATAAATCATGTACCTTCTGTTATTTTAATTCGGAAACACTTTCTCTACCGGACAGATTTTTCAATATTAATTGAATGTAATTCTTGTGCAGTAGCTAGTGATTAGTTTTCTCCTTCTCTAATCATATTTTTCAAACAGATTTGGAAGTGGCAGAAGACTGGACGCATATACCTCGCTGGGGAGATAGCACTTCTTGTGGGGCTAGTCATTTGGGTCACTTCTCTTCCCCAAATTAGAAGGAGAAAGTTTGAAATCTTCTACTACACGCATCATTTCTATGTGATATTTCTTGTATTTTTCTTATTTCACGGTGGGGATAGGCACTTTTATACGGTTTTCCCAGGGATATTCCTTTTTAGCCTTGATAAATTGATACGAATCATACAATCAAGTCCAAAAACTTGCATGGTTTCAGCTAGAATTTTTCCTGGCAAAGCTGTGGAGCTAATTCTGCCCAAAGATCCAGGTATTTTAGTTTCTTTATAGCAGTCTGAAATTGACCATTAGAATCGCAAGGGGGGGAAATTATTTAAACGATAGTTTTTAACGATTTGCAGGGCTGAAATATAACCCCACAAGTGTTATATTTTTGAAGATACCAACCATATCTCATCTTCAATGGCACTCTTTCAGTATAATATCTAGTTCCAGGGCTGATAACCACATTTTGTCAGTGATAGTAAAATGTGAAGGGTGGTGGACTAATTCTCTTTACGACCTGATAAATGCTGAACTAGACAAAACTGAAGATAAAAGGAAGGGAATACCTGTTGCAATCGAAGGACCTTATGGACCTGCTTCTTTGGACTTTTTGAGGTGAACAAAGACATTATATTCAACACTTCTAATAGTATAATTCCTCAGTTGTCCCTTGTCATCAGTTTTTTTTTTTTTCTAATGTGAAAAACAGTGAAAAAGTATAAGGTAATCCGGGTTAATGGAAAAATTTGTCTGCAGATATGACACCCTTCTTCTGGTTGCTGGAGGAAGTGGAATAACCCCATTTCTGAGCATTTTGACAGAAGCTAATTCAGCTGCCAGCAAAAGTAGATTTCCCTCGAGAATACATCTTGTGCATGTCATCAAGAAAGCACAAGACTTCTGTCTGTTACAGTCAATCTCACATCTGTTACTCGACCAATCAACTAAAAGTTTTCATTTGAACCTAAAGTTGTTTATAACCCGAGAAACACAAACAGGGGTAGGAATGAGGGAGCTACTAAATGAGTTCTCTAAAGCAAGAACCCTGCGAGTGAACAGCGTGTGTTCAAATTATGCGGCATACGGGCCTGAAAGTCCGTCTTGGATGGCTGCCATTGCTGGATTTTGCTCCATTACTTTTCTAATTTTCCTAATCTGCTTCAACCATATTATAATTCCATCTGGAAAGCGCTCCAAAATGGCCAAAGAAAAGACTCCCTCTTGGGTCGTGGATCTTCTTCTGATAGCTGCTTTTGTCCTTGCTTTAGCCTGCAGCGCCTCGGTGGCAGTCTTTTTGAGATGGAGAAGGCTGAGGAAAGGGATTCCTCAAATCTCGCATAGAGAAATTGAAGCCCTTGATCTATATTCAGATGAAGCTAGAAATGCACTTGAAGCACACGAGGTGTATTTTGGGGGAAGGCCTAACTTTAAAGGTAGTGAACTCATCGTTTCTTTACTATGTTTGTAATAATGCATATTGACGAAAACAATTGACAGCTTAGAAGCTTTGAATTGAACAGAAATATTTGGCAAGCTCCGAAATGAAAGCGATGGATCTAATATTGGAGTATTGGTTTGTGGACCTGAGAGCATGAAGGAATCGGTGGCGCTCGCATGCCAGCAGGAATCCGAGTGTTTTAATGCAAAGAGAACAGAATCCTGCTTCACTTTCCACACTCTCAACTTCACGCTTTAGTAGATCAAGTGTTAGGCACTGTTCCATAAGTATTCTCGTTATTATTATACTGAATGTAATAGTGAAAAGGAGTGAAAGTGAAAATAAAACACATAACAACTGTTATATTTTCATTAGAAAACATTATTCATAGAATAGTATTATAGTTTTAAAAAAATGTTGTTGTGATGTTCCTTTAACAACGTTCACATTTGAGTGAATGTAATCAAACTGTCGTATACAGAGATTACATTGAAATATTCTCTTCGGATATTTGGACGCTATTTTCAAGATGTATTGAAAAGAATTTTAGCAATTGAAAATTTCAAGCATGTGTAGTGCGTGCAGATGGCGCCGCCTGTGTTATGGGCATACATTTGTGGTCATTTTCATATGCTATTTACAATTTACAAAACCATTAATTAATTCTAACCACAGAAGAAAGCAAGCCAATCCGCTTTCAGATACAAGTGCCAAAATTCTTTATAAAGTCACTGTCTCTAACAAGTTGAATCTCGCTTGTTGGCTGAAACTATAAATACTAGTTTTACCTTGATTAGGTACAAGAGGAGTTTGCTTGGAAACTCAACTAATCCAATCCAAAACAAAACAAGTCAAACCGTGATGTAGCAAAATCCAAACACAAAAGGCTCAACGATAAAGAAAAAAAAAAGTCCAATTATGTACAGTAAAAACAACTCAAACCCGCGTGGAAGAGGGTTGCAAAGGCGCCGCCTCATCGAAATCGTCGCCGCTGCGAACCAAATCGGACAAGACTTTTCCGGGCGCCTCAGGCGGATTCTCTCCGAGGAGAAGCGCGACGACTTCCTTCATGGTGGGTCTTCTCTGGGGGTCAGGGTGGCAACAAGCCAAGCCAAGCTTCAAAACCATCTCCATTTCTTCCTCATCGTACTCCCCTTGGATCCTCGCATCGGCAGCCTCACGCGCGCACCCCTTCGCGTACAACTCCCTCACCCAATCAATGAGCACCACCTCCTCCTCCGCCACCGAAGTCTCAATGGGCCGCCTCCCGCACGCCACCTCCAACAGCACCACCCCAAAGCTGTAGACGTCACTCGCGGACGTCGGCGCCGCAACCGTGGCCAGCTCTGGCGCCAAGTAGCCCAACGTTCCCACCACACGTGTAGTGTTGGGAACCTCCCCGTGCGTGTAAAGCTTGGCCAAACCAAAGTCCCCGAGTCTCCCTCGCATGTCGGCGTCCAACAATATGTTACTGGACTTAATATCTCGGTGAATAACGACCTGGTCCCAACCGTGGTGAAGGTAGTTAAGCCCCTCTGCCACGTCGACAAGGATTCGACGGCGTTGCTCCCACCCTAGAAGCTTCTCGGGGCGATCGAAAACCCACCTGTTCAGACTCCCATTAGGCATGTAATCATAAACAAGCATAAGCTCGTTACCCTTTCTACACCACCCTCGCATTTGAACCAAGTTCTTGTGCTGAAGCCTCCCCATACTCGATATCTCCGCCATGAATTCCCGCAGCCCTTGCTTCGAATCGTGGTTCACACACTTCACCGCCATATGTGTTTTGTTCGGCAACGTCCCTTTGTACACTCTCCCGAACCCTCCCGAACCTAACAGCTGCTCCTTCCCAAATTCCCCTGTTGCAGAACTCAATTCCTCGTACGAGAATCTATGTGGCCAGTACTCTAACTCCCAATCCTCGATCTCCTCGTCTTCTTCATCTTTCCCTTTCTGGATTCGCCACCATAAGTAAACACCACAACCGCATATAACCACAAAAACTACACAACCAACAACAATCCCTGCAATTGCGCCGCCAGAAAGCGAGGAAGACGACGATTCCGGTTCGAACACCGGTAAGTTTGTCGTATTCAGCTCCCTCGCTGGCCCTGAATCGCTGAAGCTCCATGCCAGAACCCTCTGCGCCTCGATCCAGTTCGTTTTGGAAGCGGAAAACCCGACGTACATGTCAGCTGACACGTAGTTACCTATGGTAGGAACAAAATGTGAAAGTGTAGGCTTGGACGGGCGCGAAACGCCGATTGGCGCCACCGTTACGTTGAACAGCAGATTCTGGCCGTCAAAATCGATCCAGGCTCGGATATTCTGGCCGGTTCGCATGCGCACCGGCACGAACCCCTCGGTGGAATTGTAGTAGCCGGCAGGGGTGTAGAAGGTGGATTCGATGTTGTTGAGGTCGATGCCGATGTGGTTGTCGTCGATGTCGTTGAATTCAGGGTTCTGGCCGGTATCGAATTCGACGGCGACAAGGGGGAAAAAGGTGGGGGAGGTGGCGTTGGTGAATAGGCCGAAGTACTGGCTGGCGATGGCTCCGGGAGGGTCGGTGGTGTTGCAGAGGACGAAGGCGAGGCCAAAGCCGGGACTGGTAGGGATTTGCGGCAAGACAGAGAAAACAAAAGAGGTTGAGAATGAAGTGATGGATGAGGATGAGGAATTGGAAGAAGTTTTTGTGATGGGAACTTTTGTGGGATAGAAGGCGCGGCCGTAAGAGTACTGGTTGGAGTCGTTGGTCATGCGGATCACCGATGAGTCCACGCGAGCGTCTTTCACCAGAGTGAGGTTGGTTATGCCGGTGAAGGAGTTGAATAGGAAGTCCAAGCAAAGTGAAGGAGTCGCAAAGAGAGCGAGGTGAAGAAGAAGAATAACCAACCACATGCCGGAAAATGGTATTTCACCGGCGACGGGGATTTTTGAAGGAGACATAGGTGGCTGTCCCCCTCTAGGCCAAGTATGTTTTGGGTATGCCCAGGACTTGTATGGTTGGATTTTGTTTCAACTCTTCCTTTAACAGCGTTGAACAATCAATATCAATTAATGCTCATATTATTTCAGAAGTGAGGAATGTTATTTTTGTTTGACTATTATTGTTCTAAAAAAATTGTCAATTGAGACTTTTTTTTTAGCTGATATTAATAATTTAATAAAGATTGAATATTGTAAACTCAATTCAATGAGCTGGATCACTTATTAAGGTTACTCAAAGAAAATGAAAAGTAATCGCTGCGTACCGTCAGCAGTCAGAGGTGTAAAACCCTACTCTCAATTTTTCTGGTTTTCGTAGTGTCTTTTTGAAAGTCCACTTGCCATATCTCTACTGAGAGAATGATGACGTGGGTCTTTTTACGACGGCTAATTACAATTTTAGATTTTTACAATAACTTGTATATTTTCTTAAGTTTTAATTGATTAACTACAGAGTTTGAATATTGAAAGGCTCACGTGATTGATATAAAAAGTTGAATTTTTAAAAGTTATTTATTTGCTTAGTTCTAAAATATAGTATTTTGCGGTAGTAGCGTAGCGTGATAATGTCTGACTTTGATGCGTGAGATTGTGAGATTGTGATAATGGTGACGTGGTACTCTTTTGGTAGAAAGTTAGGTTCTTGTGGTTGGGAGCTCGGGGCAGCAAGCTCTCATGGTGACAGAGTCTTTGTGGAGATCTCATGGTAACGGTCTGGTGACGGCGGATCAGGAATTAGATGGAGGGTGGTGGAATTTTTTAAATAAATAGTACACTCTCACCTTTTTTTTTTCTCCAAAATATCACATTGCAGAATTGTATTTACTCAAATAGTATGTATAGTGTTTTACTTTATAATTCAATCTTCGGATAATCAAATTCTGAAATATTTTTTTCATTAGTATGTTTTTAATATGAATAAGAAAAATTAGCACAGTAAAAGTGTATTATTATTTGAGTAAATTAAAGCAAATTAAATTTACATTGTGCTGTTTTTGGAGAAAGAAAAGTAGCCATGTACTATTATGTAAAAACAATGAGGGTGGTTTAAGTAAAGGAGAAGTATTGTTATTACGAGGTTGAAATGAAATTTATAATAATATATATTTTTTATAATAATGTAGTTATAAAAAATAATAATAGTATTTTTGGCTAATATATTAGAGATAATTATCTATTTGTATTATTTTAAAAAAGCTTTTACTTGTATGGTCTTTGAGATGGGTTCATGTAATTTCTAATGTTGGTTTAGTAATTGTTTTATTATGATGATTGGTTTAGGGTTTAAGATTGGTTCAAAATGATTATTATTACTTGATTAGTTAAAGAAACATTGTGTAAGGTGTTATTGGTTTTGTCTTGTACTTGTCGATTAGATTAGTAACTTTTTTATCTTGTCTAATACTTATCGATCATCTCTAATATTTCTCAACAAGACTATTACTTTTCAATCTTACTTGTTATTTCTCGATAAAATGGTACTTATCAATTATTACTTGACAAGATGGATATTTCTGGAAATAAGACTCGCATATTCTAGTTTATTAATTTATTTAATGTTCAGTTAAACCTAATATTAGTATAAAAATGACAAACAAGAAAAAAAATATCAAACACACAATAAATACCCTAACAATATTACAAATGATATATTTTACATTAACGAGTAATTAGTGTCCTAAAATTGTTAAAGCTAAATTTATGGTTAGAAAAAAACGTTTTCATATGTCCCAAAATAAAAAGTTTAAGTTGAATAAGAAATTTATGTGGGTTTAATTAAGTTTTAAATATCTATGAATTTAATTATTTTTATTTCAAGTTCTATTTAAAAAATATGTTATAGTGTTTAAAATATATTTTACGTTTATCTATGTCTTGATTTTGTTATCACAAGGAATGATAAGATTATTAATTTCGTCTTTTCATCTCAAACTAATCAATCAACATTTTCTTTCTTCAATCTCCTCAAACTCTCCTATCAATTTGTTTTTAAAAAGAAAAATAGAATTGACAAAGAGAGTTGAAAAAGTTGAGAAAGGAACAATAATTGATTGGTGAGTTGAAGACAAAAAAATAAATAATAACTACATAAATCAAATAACACTTGAATAAAAATAAAAAGTATTTTTACATTTAATAAAATAAATTTGTTAATACAAATTTAATTACATATTTAAAACCTTGCTTAAGACTTAATTAAGCATTTTACCTATATTTATTTGATGCCAAGTTTTTTATTATGATAACAAGGAGCCCTTTCTTTGTTAGTGTGCACCGTGTTTTTCTATAGACGAGTTCCGTCTCAATATATTGGGCCTTGCAGTGATCCAATTGTAGCTTAATTTTGGGCTTCAAGGGAATGTTGATCTTATAACACATTCTTCTCGCACCTCCAAAATATTTCCTACATCTCCAAAAAAATTTAAATTACAAAAATATCCTTTGACCAATTAAGTAAAGTCACAGATAACACACTTCAAAATTACTTTTGAATGTCGACTTTCAGAAATCAAAATATATTATCAAAAGTTAACTTTCGATAGTCAAAATATATTACCAGAAGTCAATTTCTGAAAGTCAAAATATATTACTGAAAGTCCACGTCCGAAAGTTAAAATATATTACTGGAAGTCGACGTCCGAAAGTCAAAATATATTATAGGAAGTCGACTTCCGAAAGTCAAAATATATTATAGGAAGTCGACTTCCGAAAATCAAAATATTAATTCAGTTTTTAAATTTTTAATTTAATTTAAAGTTTATGTTTTCAAAATTTTAAATGTTTTTTTAGTTTATTATCTATTTTTTTATTTATTTGTTATGTTTTAAAATTTATTTATATATTTTAAAAATAAAATAAAATATTTATATTTATATAAATAATTTTATTTTTATTTAATATGATAAAAAATAAATATAAGTATAAAAATAAATAAAACTAAATATTATTTAACTTTAAATAAAAAAACGAAAAATAAAAAAATTATTCTGTTTTTATTTAGTTTTATTTAATATTTAATTTCTTTAAAATAATAAAGCTTCAAATTTTATATATATATATATATATATATATATATATATATATATATATATATATATATATTAAATATTTTATT
>Ga0099822_1012025_pt1 | contig 10427 bp, 15 predicted proteins | sample CowpeawhiteBW_FD_76839 | JGI IMG/M metagenome (GOLD analysis project Ga0099822, IMG submission 76839) | Root nodule microbial communities of legume samples collected from California USA - Cow pea white BW | ecosystem: Host-associated > Plants > Roots > Nodule | place: USA: California | collected... | reverse complement strand
GGGGATAAGGAGGTGGTGGAGACCTTGATGAAGTTTGTTGATAAGTTGCCCACTAAGGGCCTAGTTAGAGTTTATAATTCGGTGCACCCGATTATTGATATTGAAGGTATCTGTTTGTTACTTAAATTGTGTTAATGATTCTAAGTTGTTTTAAATGGGGTTTAATATGTTATTGTAGGGCACATGGCACAATCAGGGAAGAAGAATTTGGCTCTCTTCCAGTCGTTGAGGAAAGAGATGGCCGCTAAAGCCAAGGCAGCTGGGAAGACTGATGTTCCCAACCTGCAAGAATCCATGGTGAGGTACACGTGCATGGCGGAACGAAGAGGAAGGCTGAGTTGCCGCCTTTCCCCAGCAAGGGGAAGGATGTGAAGAAAGTGAAGGCAGCCCTACTCGGGCGGGGTCGGCTAGTGGGGTGGGGTCGGCTAGTAGGGTGAAGGGACCGGAGTCTGGCTTGATCGAGTTACCGGAGATATCTGTTAGGAAAGATATCGCGATCAACCTCCTAGATACCATTATAAACTCTATTGATGGTATGGAGGCGGATCATATCGTGAGGACGATGGTGGAGTTTGGGAGCAAAGCCTTGATATTGAGCCGCCGTGTGGGGTCTTTATATCGGCGGGAGGTGAAGGAGGGAGGTCGGGAAAAGGTGGAAGAGTTGTAGGGGAAAGTCGACAAGTTTGAGGAAGAGAGGGCTGCGTGGAAGAAGGAAAGGGAGGGTTGGGAGGAAGAGAGAAAAAGGCTGGCAACGTGGAAAGTTCGTTGTTTGGACTCAGAGGGAAAATTGAACAAGAAAATAGAGGAGTTGGAGGAAGACTATGATGAACTGAAAGATAAGTATGATGGTGCTCTAGGTGAGCTTGATGATTTGAAGAATTGCATCATCCAAGAGCACATCAACGACTTTGAGAAGGGTTTGCGGCAGACGACCTTTTTTTACCAAGGTGTTGATGCCGCAGACTCAAAATTTGATGTGAACAAGGATGTTGTAGATGGGAAGCTCGTCAAGAAAGATGAAATCAGTTCGGGTGATGAGGCAGAGAAGGATGCGGCTGAAGAGGAGAAGGAGGCGGTCGAGGCCAATACTGGTGGTGACGAGGTGGTGGCAGAGGACGTTGAGCAGAAGGTGGCTTAGGATTTTTACTTTAATATTTCCAATTTGGTTTGATGATTCTAAGTCTGTAATAACTCGTACATTGGTTTATTTTCGATGTGGTATGAATGCCGATTACTTCCGGGTTAATTGGTCTTTATATTTGTGTATGTATGGGATATTTCCGTGCGCTATTGTGAGTCAAGGGTGTTCGACCCAAGCCCCTTACTTGTGGTAAGGGTGGGGAACTTAAACGAATAACCAACGAGTAAAAGGTGTTCGACCCAGGCCGCTTACTTGTGGTAAGGGTGGGGAACTTAAACGAATAACCAATGAGTTAAGGGTGTTCGACCCAGGCCGCCTACTTGTGGTAAGGGTGGGGAACTTAAACGAATAACCAATGAGTTAAAGGTGTTCGACCCAGGCCGCTTACTTATGGTAAGGGTGGGGAACTTAAACGAATAACCAACGAGTTAAGGGTGTTCGACCCAGACTGTTTACTTGTGGTAAGGGTGGGGAACTTAAATGAAATAACCAACGAATTAAGGGTGTTCGACCCAGGCCGCTTACTTGTGGTAAGGGTGGGGAACTTAAACGAATAACCAACGAGTTAAGGGTGTTTGACCGAGGACGCTTACTTGTGGTAAGGGTGGGGAACTTAAATGAAATAACCAACGAATTAAGGGTGTTCGACCTAGGCCGCTTACTTGTGGCAAGAGTGGGGAACTTAAACAAAATAACCAACGAATTAAGGGTGTTCGACCCAGGCCGTTTACTTGTGGTAAGGTTGGGGAACTTAAACGAAATAACCAACGAATTAAGGGTGTTCGACCTAGGCCGCTTACTTGTGGTAAGGGTGTGGAACTTAAACGAATATGAAAGTAAAACTATAGGAAAGTCGTATAGTTGAGAACCCTTCGTTTTATTCATTGAATATGGGGTGCCTCGTTAAAACCTCCCTGGCCAAAACCCTCCTTAGGGAAAAAAGACTAGGTGAGGAAAAAGAGTACACTCAAGGTTACAAGTATTCGGTTCGATACAGTATACATTTAGCTAAAGTAGAATTTGAGGTGGGACACATTCCAAGTGTTGGAAATCTCTTCCCCAGATAAGTGTTTTAGGCGATAAGCTCATCCTCCTACGTCTTCGCGTATGCGGTATGGGCCGTCCGAGTTGGCGAAGAACTTGCCATCCTTCTTTCTAGCACTGTTGGCCATTCTCCATACTAAGTCCCCAGTTACGAACGATCGTGGACATAGGTTTGCGTTATACTTTCTGGCGGCTCTTCGTTTGGCGGCTAAGTTGCGTATCTAGGCTTTTTCTCTGAGTTCAGGTAGGAGGTCGAGGTGAGTGACCATGTTTTGGTGGTTGCGGGTTGGGTCGTACAATTCTCGGCACAGGGATGGTTCGCCAATTTCGACCGGTATCATGGTGTTTGCACCGTAAACTAGGCTGAATGGGGATTCGTTTGTTGATGACTTAGGGGTGCACCTGTAAGCCCATAGCACTTCTACCAGCTCTTCGAGCCATCGGCCTTTGGCACTATCTAATGTTTTGCGCAGTTACACTAGGATAACTTTGTTGGTCGCCTCTACTTGTCCATTAGTTTGTGGGTGCTCTACAGAACTTGTGATGTGTTTGATGCCCAGGCTAGTGTAGAACTTGGCTAGCTCCTTATCTATAAATTGTCGACCATTGTCGGTGATGATGGTATGGGGAACACCATATCTACATATAATATCTTTCCAAACAAACTGCTGAACTTGTTGGGCCGTGATAGTGGTCAGTGGCTTGGCTTCTATCCATTTGGTGAAATAGTCGACAACTACAATCAGGAATTTCACTTGCCCCTTGCCGGAGGAGAAGGGCCCGAGGATATCCATTCCCCACTTAGCAAAGGGTCATGGGGATAATATGGAATGGAGTTGTTCTTGTTTCTGGTGGATAAGGTTGCCATGTTTTTGGCATGGTTTGCACTTTCTGACGTAGTCCTGGTAGTCCACTTCTATAGTCGGCCAGAAGTAGCCGGCTCGAAGGATTCTAGTAGCCATAGTGCGTGTGCCAAAATGGTAGCCGCAAATGCCTTTGTGTAACTCCTTAATGATATACTAGGCTTGTTCTGCAGTGACACATTTGAGAAGCGGTTGGCCGTATCCGCGTTTGTAGAGGTCATCGCCTACCATGGTGTACCTGGCGGCCTTAGCCAGCCAAGTTTTGTCCGCACCTTGTGGGGGGTTGCCAGTTTTTAAGTATTGGATATAGGGGGTGGTCCAGTTGTGGCTTTGGGGAGGGGTGGTATTGTCGGGGGGTGTGGGTTAGGTTTTGACAGGTATGTGTAATGGAGGGTGTAGATAATGTTTGCTGTAATAGGGATCGGTGGCGGCTTTTTAATTTGGTGCTGGCTAATTTGGAGAGGATGTCGGCTCTAATGTTGTCGATCCTGGGGATGTGTTCGATGCGGACTTGTTCAAAGGTGAATTGAATGACTGCGCGGACCAGATGGTAATATTGTAGAAGGATGGGGTCTTTGATCTGGAATTCGTCGTTTAGGTGCCCTACAGTAAGTTTGGAGTCGATTTTGCACGTTAACGTCTTGACATCAACTTCGCGGGCAAGGAAAAGGCCGGCGAGGATGGCTTCGTATTCGGCTTGGTTGTTTGATGTTTTGAAGGCAAAGTGAAGGGATTTTTCAATGAAGATTTCGTTAGGCCCTTCTAACACGATGCCGACACCGACACCTTTTGGATTGGAGGAACCATCTACATGAAGCGTCCACTAGTCCTCTGTGGGTTGGTGCTGGAGGTCATTGACAAAATCCAGGAGGCATTGGGCTTTAATGGGGCCATGGGGTTCATAGCGAATGTTGAATTCTGACAGCTCGACGGCCTAGGATGACATCCGTCCGGCTAGGTCTGGTTTTTGCAATATTTTTTGGATTGGGTAGTCGGTTTTGACGGTGATGTTGTGGTTTTGGAAGTATGGGCGTTGGTGGCGAGCTGCGTGAACTAAGGACAGGGCCAACTTCTCTACCATTTGATATCTGGTTTCAGGATCTTGCAGCTTTCTGCTAACGAAGTAGACAAGATGTTGCGTGCCCTCTATTTCTTGGACAAACGCAGCGCTGACAGTGTGGTCGGTGGCTATGATGTACACTAGGAGAGGTTGGCGAGTGTCTGGCTTGTGGAGGATAGATGGTGAGGTTAGGGTGGTTTTTAGTTTTTGAAAGATTTGTTCACAGTCGTCACTCCACGTGAACCAGGTTGAATTCTTGAGGAGTTGGACTATGGGTTAGGTTTGTTCAGCCAGTTTGGGCAAGAAGCGAGAAATGGCTATAAGGCGGCCTATGAGGCGTTGGACCTCTTTGATGGTAGTGGGACTGCGCATCTCGATAATTGCCTTGCATTTTTCGGGATTGGCCTCTATGCCGCGTTGGGTCAACATAAACCCGAGAAATTTACCACGGTTGACGTCGAATACACAATTGTCAGGGTTGAGGCGAAGGTTCTATTGGCGTAGCGCGGAGAAGACCACCGAGAGGTCCTCGGCATGTTGGTGGTGGCTTGGAGACTTGACAACCATGTCGTCAACATACACTTCGACACATTGTCCCATTAGATGGCTGAAAACTTTGTTCATCAGCCGTTGGTAGGTTGCGCCGGCGTTCTTAAGACCAAAAGGCATAACTCTATAAAAGTAGTTGGCATCGTCCGTGATGAAGGCGGTCTTGTTCATGTCGGATGCGGCCATGGGGATTTGGTTGTATCCAGAATATGCGTCAAAAAAACTAAGCACTTTATTCCTTGCCGCGCCATCAACAAGGCGGTCGATATTGGGTAATGGGTAGGCATCGCGAGGGCAGGCCTTGTTTAGATCTGTGTAGTCTACGCACATCCGCCATTTGTCATTGGCTTTCTTCACCAAGACGATATTAGAAAGCCCAGTGGTGTATTGAGCCTCGTCGATGAATCTGGTGCTCAGTAACTTGTCGGCCTCTGCCTTAGCTGCTAGGCGGCATTCTTCGCCAAGCTTGCATTTTTTTTGGGAGATGTAGCGGGCTTCTTTGTAGATGGATAGCTTGTGGGAGGTGACTAGAGGGTCTACCCCAGGTAAGTCAGCGGCTGACCAGGCGAAAAAGTTGGTGTTACTGACAAGGATAGGTGTGATGATGGCACGCTCGTCAAGATTCAAACTGGTGCCTAAGTTGATGGAGTGGCCATTGGGGAGCTCTAAGGGGGAGGTCTCCTCAACAGGTTCGAGACGGACATCCCGACCAACTCTGGGGTCTAGATCCTCGCCTAATAGGGCGATGCCGGAGCCAGGTGGTCGCTCAATGTGATTGGTTTGCTGGATGGGGAGTTGTGGGCGCAGGCTGGCCATGTAGCATTCGCGTGCCAGGCGTTGGTCGTAGTGGATGGTGAGGATGTCACCAGAGGGGGATGGGAATTTCATGGCCAAATGGGGGGTAGAGACGACAGCACCGAGGGTATTGAGCGAAAGATGGCCCAGGAAGACATTGTAGGATGTGGGTGCGTCGACGATAAGGAAGCGGATGGGAATGGTTTTGGTTTGGGTTCCATCACGAAACACGGTGTGAAGGTCGATGTAGCCGCGGGTGGAAACTTGTTCGCTAGAGAAGCCATAGATTGGTTCGTCATATGGGACCATGGCCATATCTAGGAGCTGAAGTTTCTGATAAGTGGCCCAGTAGAGAATGTCGACAGAGCTACCTTGGTCGACAAGGACTTTCTTAACGGCATAGTTTTCAATTTCGACAGTGATGACCATGGGGTCGTCTTGTTGGTGGTCGAGGCTGTGAAGGTCGTCGTCTATGAAGATGATGGGAGGCATGCGACGTCTATGATGGGAATGAGTAATATGGTTGATGGATTGAATATGGTAGAGGTGTTTCTTTCTGGCCGAAGAGGTGGATCCTCCACTAGCGAAGCCACCAGAGATGGTGTTGATAGTGCCACGTAGGAGAGGGTCGGCGGGGTGATATCGGTGCGGGCCGGTTGGGGTTCCTGGTTAGCAGGTTGGGCTGGGCGTCTGTCGTGATGGGAGTCGTATGGAGGACGTCTGTGGTCGGATCGAGGGGGTGGCGGGATCGAGAGGAGTGATCATCTCTACGGATGAAGCGGCAAAATTGACCAGCACGAACCAGTTCTTCTATCTTATCCTGGAGTGCTTTGCAGTCTTCTGTAGTGTGGCCATGATTGCGGTGGTAGCGGCAATACTTGGTCATATCAGCATTAGGAGGTGTGGTTGTCTTGCGTGGTGGGGGGAAGAGGTCAACTTGTAGGGCCTCATCAAGGATGCGGGAGCGGGCTACAATAAAAGGGGCATATCTGGTGAAGCGGGGTTGGCAAGGCTCGCGTGGGCGGGTATCAGGGCGCTGGGGTTGTGGGGTAGGGTTGGCAGTGGTGGCTACATAGTCATTGCAGAATTTGGTATGAAGGGTCTGCATTTCCTCCATGCGGACATAGTCGGCTGCACGCAATTTAAGTTTGTGCATAGAGGCAGGTGGGTGGAGGTAGACGTTGTTGGCGAAGGGGTCGGGTTGTAGGGTAAGTGCCATGCACTGGAGTATCATCTCTTGGTTAAGGTGTGGGGTGCGAAGAGCTGCCTTACTGAAGTGGTCTATGAACGCTCTGAGTGGTTCGTCGTGTTCTTGTCTAATGCCCAGAAGGGAGATTATGGTAGTTTGGTGTGGACGGCTACCAGTGAAATGGGTGGAGAACATATGGGAGAGAGCATCGAAGATGTCGATGGAGTAGGGTGGAAGGGTTGTGAACCATTCTACCGTAGGGCCCTGGAGGGTGGTGAGGAAGGCTTTGCAGAAGACCGCGTCTTGGGACGTGTACAGGGCGACATGGGTGATGTATACTTTGAGGTGTTCATCAGGGTCAGTTTCGCCGGTGTAGCGGTCTAGCGTGAAGGGTTCCCACTGTGCAGGAAGGGGGTGTTGGCGATAAAGTCGGTGAAGGGGTGACGACGTCTAGGCTGGTGGGGTGGGAGCAGATGGGGTGGGATGGGATGGTTGATCATAGCGGGGAAAGTGGAGGTAAGGTTGTGAGGGGGGATGTGGGTTGTTGGAAGGTATTGTGGGTTATAGGGTGGAACATGTGTAGTGTGTAGGGTGGTGGGTATATTGTAGGGGATCTGGGTGGTGGGGAGGGTAGCAGCAGGGGCGGGGGCTACAGTATGTCCTGGTTGAGTGGATGGTAAGTGAGTGGGATGGGTGGAGGGAATGGGTGTTTGTTGGGTGGTGGTGAAGGTGTGAGGGGTGGGGTTGTATTCGCTTTCCTCTTCTGTGGGCTGGAAGGTCCCCGACCTTCCAGCCTCATACGCCTCCTTGGCCTTTCCCTTCAGGGTGGGATCAGCTTCGATCTTTCGCCTAAGGCGAGAGTTCTCTTGCCGCAGCGCCTCCATCTCATCAGCGCTGCGTTTCTTCAGGTCTGCTAGCTCTTGTTGCATCTTTGCCTGGCCGTCCAGGATGGCGGCTAGGTCAGGGGTGATGCCAGCAGGTCCTGAGGGACCAGCATCCGCCTGCTTGTTCACTCCAGCTTTGCTGCGGGTGGAAACCATCTTCGGAGAAAAACGGGTACTTAGGTGTTCGTCTCGTTCCCCACGGTGGGCGCCAATTGTTCCTGCACAGAACAAACAAGATAAGTTAGGCACAAGCGTCACCTCACCCACGTAGTCCACTATCTCCTCAGTTGGCTTCTTCCTAGTTGATACATGTCGGCTTGGACCCAAGAGGGGGTTACCTGCAGAAGGGACTCCGAAGCTCAAGTAAGTCAAAGCTCTCAAAAGGTCAAATCAGGTGATTAATGGAGTAATGAATGCGTACCTTTACTGGGGTCTACGTGTATTTATAGAGTATTAATCATGTTTGGTTATGCCATGGGCTGCGCCTTGGCTTGGGCTTTGGTTTAGGTTGTAAGTGGGCCTGGGCCCTAACCCAAGCCCTTAGGAGGACCCATTGAACACTAGGGGGCTTTGATTTTATTAAGTATATTGGAGTAGCCGGCCTAGACCGACTACTTTCCTTGGCGGTTTATGTTGGTTATGTGTTGTCTTGTGCATGTTGTTCCTCTAGACGTTTAAGTTATCGGTTTAGGCTGGTAAGGCTCAAGCCAACTCAGCCTAGGTTGACTACTTGACTGCTTTGGCATATATGTATCGTTTTATTACTATTTGGTCGAGTTGGCTAGGTGTGGTACAACAGCCTAGGCTGTTATTGTTGTTTTAGTTTTTTTGATCAATGTTGCTCCTTAACGGTTTAGGCCGGGTACCTTAGCATGTGTAAGGTAATTGTTATTATTTACATCATTGGTAGTTACACGGACGGGTTTTCTGGTTATTATTCGGCTAGACCGACTAGGTGTGGTACAATTTTGATTATTTTCAAATACAAAGTATTGATTTACATTTTATTTTATGTTCCTGCAGAGAACAAATAAGATAAGTTAGGCACAAGCGTCACCTTACCATGTAGTCCGTTATCTCTTCAGTTGGCCTCTTTCCGGTCGACACATGTCAGCTTGAACCCAGGAGGGGTTACCTACAGAAGAGTCTCCGAAGCTCATGTAAGTCAAAGCTCTTAAAGAGTCAAATCAGTGATTAATGAATGCGTACCTTTAATTACTGGGTCCACGCGTATTTATAGAGCATTAATGATGCCTGGTTATCCCATGGGCCGGGCCTTGACTTGGGTCCTAGCTTGGGCCATGAGTGGGCCTGGGCCCCAACCCAGGCCCTTAAGGCCTATTGGAGATAGGGGCTTCTATTTTACTGTCTTTTAGAGTTGTCGACCTGGAGTAGGCGGCCCTGACCGGCTACCTACCTTGATGACTTATATTGGTTATACGAGGTGTAGGTCATTCCTTCAGATGTATAGGTTAAAATCGGTACAAGTTAGGCTAACTCGGCCTAGGCTGGATACTTGGCTGCCTTGATATACACATTATTTGCTTATATGGTCGAGTTTGGCTAGGTGTGGTACACCAGTCCCCCAGCCTTGTCCAATATGAGATGTCGGTCAAAGGTGATATGTGTTGGTATGCTAGCGGAACCGACTAGGTGTGATACACCAGTCCCCCAGCCTTTAAGTGTGGTGAACAGTGTTAAGTCTAAAAAGTGGTAACCATCAGTAGGTGAAGGGGCGTCAGTGGTCAAATCGAAAAAGTTTTGGCACCGTCGTTTTGAAGTGTCATATCCTTCGCAATGATGGTGTCGATTGGTCTGGGGTATTATTTTGGCGGGAAGAGTTTCGTCGTTTGGGATTGTGGACTATAAATATGGGTTTGAAAACAGAAGAGGGGTTACTTGTTTCATTTGCGAGAGTTCTGAATTCAAAGATCTTGTGCACGTAATACTGTCCGACTAGTCCTCAATTTCGACCGACATCTTATCGTAAAAAACAAAACCAGGTATGTCTAGTAGTGGTAGCGTGTCTACGTCTAGTAGTAGTGAAAGTACGAAGTCAGATAGAAGTAAGGATAGGCAAATTGGCGGAGAGGGTACGAGTTCTGGAGTTGTTACGAGCGGGATGTCAATGGAGGTTGTGAGGGAGGTTCGAGAGGATCCCCTCGAAGAGTTGGAGGAGAGCAACTGGCCAGCGAAAGGCGGCTATGGGTGGGCTGCTGCTGACGTTCGTGACCAATCATCTTTATTCAGATGGTCCCGTCTGCTGAACTCTTGGCTAAACTGCACGCCCGTCATCTCCAAGGGTGTTAGTGGGGACATTGTTTCGCTAGAAAGGGTGAGTGCTATTGACCGGGTATGCCATGGCCAGGAGGGGGCTACCGAGAAGTTCTTCTACATGTATATGTGCCACTTTTCTCAACTTCATGTGCGATTGCCTTTAGACGATTTCACTATGGGTGTGTTGCGGGCGTTGAATGTGGCACCTACCCAGCTACATCTGAATAGTTGGGCCTACTTGCAGGCTTTCCGCATTCTGTGCCAGTCCTTATATTTGGAGCCCACTCCCTATGCTTTCTTGTACTTTTACGACACCACACCTCGGCGGCCGGCTACTTTCTTCTCTTTGATTAGTCGCCCCAACATCAGCAGACTGGATGCTTTCTCCCAATCTTTCAAGCATTTCAAGGATGGGTACTTCAAGGTCGTCGTCAAGGAAGGAGGGAAAGCTTATTTTTTGAATGCAGACGGAAGTCCCAAGTTCCCTTTGAGTTGGACAAATAATCCTTCTCGGTATAAGGACATGGGGATGGATGAATTGTCGGTTGGTGATAAGGAGGTTGTGGAGACCTTGTTGAAGTTTGTCGATAAGTTGCCCACTAAGGGCCTAGTTAGGGTTTATAAT
>Ga0099822_1012024_pt1 | contig 10427 bp, 3 predicted proteins | sample CowpeawhiteBW_FD_76839 | JGI IMG/M metagenome (GOLD analysis project Ga0099822, IMG submission 76839) | Root nodule microbial communities of legume samples collected from California USA - Cow pea white BW | ecosystem: Host-associated > Plants > Roots > Nodule | place: USA: California | collected... | reverse complement strand
ATATATATATATATATATATATATATATATATATATAACAACTATAGATAAACAGATATTCACATACATATATTTATAAACTACGACTCAACTAATCTGAATACGTACATTGAGGTCAGATCCAGTCAGTTCTGCACTTGTAATGGCATCTCATGCTTTGCAGAGCGACATATTAAGAGTGAAAACTCTACCACATACAAGGTCAGTCCGTTAACACCTATGGTCAAGGAAAAACCCTTGGCTAGGACCTCCTGCTCCTCTCACCACATACCCCTTTCCTCTCTACTTGAGAATTTGAATGATTATTAGAGCGTCAAGATAACTGCCAAGACAATCCCTACCTCAATGCATAAACTACCACAATTCATGACTAATTCTCTTTGAATTAGTTTTATCACCTCTCAATCTCATATAAACAATCTCACATTACATTGCATATATTAATCATATCTAAAACAATCATCATCCCAATTAGCTTCCATAACCATAAATTACAATTCAAAACACTCAAGAACACAAGTTTCAGGTCCATACTTACTCGCCCAACCATTGGTCCATGTTTGGAAGTTCCTAACTTGGAAATTCGCTAAGCAAGAATTACTCGCCCAACAAATTTGCGAATTTGCATAATTCTGAAGATCAGTGTTCTGCATAATTCTATAAATCAGTGTTCTGCATAATTCTACAGATCAACTCACTTGCCCAACGAGTGTACAACTTTGCAGAATTATACAAAAACTAATCTAACCCGTTTTATGCATCTTTAACTAGTCCATACCACTCCAAAACCAGTGCAGAGATCATTCAATTATCAAACATCAATTCTATCTAATTATTCATACCAATTGAATGCAAAACACATTTAAACCACCAATTATTCTCAATTAATAGGAAAAACACACATATTCAAAGTTTTCAACATCATAAGCAATCTCGCATATCATATACATCAATCAATCACAAATTAAACATACAATATGCATTCTTAATAGATTTATGAATTGAGACAGAGAAATTAGCTTTCCTTACCTGGTATCTTGCTTAAACAACTCTATAAACGTCAAACATCTCTAACTCCACATGATCCTCTATCGACACATAGAAACATCACAAGAACGATAAAGACATACCATTATGATAATTGATCAGTAGAGACTTATACTGATAAATAAAACGATGCATGCAAGCGGAAGAGAGCTTACATGCAACAGAAAAGACAAAAAACAAGAGCGGAAACTTAACTTACGTGAACAAAGAAATTGATCGGTCCAAATTAAAGAACTCACCGAGAGGAGCAATCCTACGGTCTCAATTCTTCAATCAAACAACCAGAAAGATAGAACTCTTAGAGAGAAGTCAGAGAGCTATAGAAAAGTAGTTTTTAGAGAGATGTTGTGTTTCAAAATAATGAAACTCGTTTATAACAACTCTATTTATCCTAAAACCTTTTAATATTAAAATATTCGAGTCTCACTATTTTTAAACCACTATCACTTCTAAAATACCATTTTCTAGGGTTTTACAAAAATTCACTAAAAATAGTTACACTACTAGAAATTCTCATATTACATGGGAGTTTGTTTTTGCAAATTTATTAAAAAAAATTGCAAGAAAAGACTTTTTTCTGTCATTTTTTCTACGAATTTTAATTGGCAAGTAATTTCTTCGTGGGTAATCATTTCCTACAAAATTATAAAATTTGCAAGTATTTCCTACAATTTTTTTTGCGAAAAGTGTTTTATACAAAATATTTTGCAAGAAAATTGGTAGCAATTTCTTGCAAATTTTTTTTCACAACAAAATTTGTAAGTATTTTCTACGAAAAAAATTTCAAAACAAAATTGGTAGGAAATATGAGTTTTTTTAGTAGTGTTAGAAAATTATTTTTGACTCAATTTTTTGTGTGATAATTTCTATTAGGTTATATTCAATTGTAGAATATTCACATCTCACACAATGATGACATATTTAGAGTTGTCAAGATTTGGTGATTAAAAACTAATGAGCATAACTTTTTCTACAAACCACAGATAGAGATGGTCCAAAAAGAAAAGTTGTTGGAAATGAGGTGAGGAATGCACTCATCATCATTTACGGTATTTTTTTTAGTAATTTTTACCCATTTATCTATATTTTACAACTTTATTTGAGATACTCATACTACTTAGAAAATTTTGAAATTTTCAAATGTTGTAAATTTTGGCTTGAAATTTGTAAAAACAAGGCCACAAATTAACATATGTTGTCCCTGCAACAAGCATAAATTAACATCAGTTATAAATCCAACAAACATTAATTTATGTGTATTTTAGGAACAACGAACGTTAATTGACATCGCTATAAAGTTGATCCTTCAACAAACATAAAAAGTCTAAAATAACATATCTAAACATTCGTTTCTGTGTTAGTTTTATGATGAAAATCATTATTTTTTCTAATCTTGATGAATAATTATAGTCATTTCAATTAAATATTATTTCTCACACAAATATGAAATTGCTAACTATTATAAGCTTTAGCACCCTCACATTGTTCATTTGAAGTTCTAAGGAAACAATAACTTTCAACTTAGGATATAATATGATACATACAAAGATATTTTCTGCTGCTTGAATCCAACGCAAGTTGAATGCCACTATTTCAACCTGGATTATAATCCTGCAGATTTTCAGTTTTTAACAAATAAAACTTTTATTGCAAACGATGTGAAGTGATATTTTATTTCCTGTTATTGACATTATGTAATGACTAAATTAAAATTTTTAGTATTTGGAAGAAGAAAAGGAAGAGGTATATTCTTTACAATGAAAAAGCGAATGTGTGGTTTTGCAGTGTAAGGTGTGGATGGAAATAGATCAATGATTTCATAACAATTATAAAAGTCAGTTAATGGAAGCCATGTTAGACATATTTTTTGCGTTACTATTCAATGTGTTACACACATCTTTATGGTCAATGCAGTTAAGTCATTTTGTACCTTAACTTCAGTATGTTATATCTTAATGCTTTTCCAGCTTTCATTTCTATGTTATTGTTTAATTTGATTGTTTAATACACCATAACATATATGGTTAATAATCAGCGAAGGAAATAACGTGGTGGCCAATGTTGACATTTTTATAGTAAATAAATTTATTTTTCTTATAAATAATTGTATTTAATAATATATTATATTCATTTAACAAACTGAAATAAATATTATTGTAATTGTTCATTATATATGTATATATGTAATGAATATTAAATGCTAATTATAACATTAAGCATAATAATGAAATGAAATGGAAGATTTGAACGTTAGGGAGGTGTAGTTTGATTGTAAATATTGACAAATTTAACTACAATGATAACTTGTCTTGTAAGTAGTAAGAAATGAGCATGTTGTATATAATAGTCTGACATAAAATAAAGGAATCCATCAATGCTTGATTGTTAAAAGCCTCACTAATTTATCATCAATTGTTCGATAGAAGAAGAAGAATCTACCTTTTCTTTCGAATAGAAAATGTTTTCATTAGTTGTTCGAATCTGTGTTGAACTATTCATAATTTAACATTAAAAATATAAAAAAATTTATTAGAAAACGTCTCCCAGATTCTATTTTCTACTTGCAAACTTTAAACATGCAATGTTTTACTTGTGTGAGACATGGGAATTTTTATTAGAATGCAAGTCCCCACATGTGAAGAGACACACATCAATATGAGAAACTATATGAGCCATGAGAAATACTATTAAATTTCACAATTAAGATTTCGCGGAAAATAGTAAAAGCAACATGTGGTTCAATCTCTGTCAAATAATCCAAAACCAAGTAAGGCAATTACTGGAACCATTCAAAGTGGGCTGAAAATTTTTTAAGATAAAAAAAAAGCATAAGGACATTCATGATCAAATACATTTATCTTGCATTAAAAAAATAATTTCGAAGATGAACGACCCATAATTCACTAAATCCCAAAATTAATTATATGCTTAAAGCTTCTTGGATTGCTCATTGTGCTAAGAAATCTCTCAAGATGAATGGAAAGCCATTCCAATCCAATAACTAAAATATTACACTAAATAATATTATAATAATGTAAATTTATTATAAATTTAAGAACAAAACTGGTTTAGAGAGTACATGTATAGGAAATAGTTTGCCTTTCATTTGCTGATCTCATATATGAGAATAGAATGATCGAAATAAATAATTACGGACTATAAATAAGATTCAGATCAAATTACCAAATCAACATTATAAAGTTTAATAGTACCTCTTTGATGTAAAAGTTAGCTTTATTATGACCATATGTTTTCACATTTCTTGTTGACCTGTCAATAAATAATACATTTTTTTTAGAGAAGAAACAATAACATTTTACATGTGATTGAATATCACTAAATAACTCAATTACAAATAAAAAATCAAAGGTGATAAGTGATCCAAAAAAAATATATAAAAGACAATGCTTAAACTTAAAAAAGATGGAGCTCGTTGAAATAAAGATATATTGATCTCTTGGCAAGCATACTAATAATCAACTGTAGTATAATTATTTTTAAGTAAGAGTGTCGATCCTACAAGGAACAAATTCAATTAAAATAGATAATTATCTCAATCAACATATATATATATATAATATTCATTTGATTTACCATTGATTATTATACTAAGTTGGCATAAATATAATATAGTAAAAGCAGAAAGTTTAGAAAAAGTTCAGTAAGGGAAACTGGGATTGAATTTCACCTATCTCACTTGTCTTGAATCTGGATAAATATAAATATACAACATCTGAATTTAATAATATTGATGCAAAACCCAAAAATCATTTGTACTGATTCCTCACGTATAAAATTCATTTGATTAGTCCCCTGAATATTGGTTCCTCACATATTCAACAAATTAATCCAGCATTATGTTCAAGTGTTATAAGCAATTGATATATTGAAATCTATTCCTAGCATTACAATACATCAAGTACCATTGTTCAGATCATATTTTCAGAAACACTTTCCAGTTAGATCTAAAAAACACAATCAAGAATCTATTGATCAGATAGAATCAAGCATTAAGAACAAAACAATAATATTGAGTAGAAACAGAAATGTTATATATAAATATCACCAGATTACATCCAAGTTTGAATTGATTACATTCAATCCCAAGAGAAGAGATTAGCCATGCATGGTAGCCATTAAAATCCTAAGAGCTAAGAAGAAAATCCTAGAAACTATGGATCTTGTGTTGTTCGTCCTTCCACACAATTTCGTTCCAGTCTTTTTGTTCTTTCTGAACTCATGGAATATATATACTGCACGAGCTCTTGCTTAAGCTAGTTGAGTCTTGCTTAGATGAGAATGTACTTCATGTTGAAGAAAGATACTCTCACTTAAGCGAGAATGATGCAAGCTTCACTGTCTGGTGCTCGAACTTTCGCTTAGGCGAGAGTGTTTCTCGCTTAGGCGAGAGTGTTTCTCGCTTAGGCGAGAGTGCTTCTCGCTTAGGCGAGAATGGCGACAAGTGTCTTGCTTAGGTGAGATTGCTTTGGCTTGAGCGAGATTACTTTGATTTGAGCAAATTGTGGCACAAGTTCTTCCCTTTTGTCTCTGTTTCTTGATTTCTCCTTTACTCTTTTTTAAGTTCTTTCCTCCTCTACTTTAGTTTACCTGAAAAATACACAAAATAGGGATCAAATGATTTCTTTTAAGTAGAAACTTGGAAACGTGTGATTGAAGCTCATTTTTCCTAGATCAGGGACAATCAAATATCATATAAACACAAATTACAAGCAGAAGTGTCAAAGTTTCGTATGAAAATTACTGATTTTTGGCACTTATCAACTCCTTACAACCTAGCATCTTGCTCTTCCTCAAGCCAAGTACTAAGATCTAACAACCATTTAAAACTCAAACTTTGAAATTGGTTATTGAGAAATTATTTTCACAGTTCCTTACCAGAAAACTTTTGCATTCCAAACCACATATTCAAAATAAAAAGCAAACGATGAATCCAATTGTCAAACAAAAGTAGGATAAAGTGCAGCAAATTTTTCAGGAAAAGCAATTGTAAGAACAACTGATTCTAACCAAGGAAATTCTCTCTTAAGATCTCACAGGCATGTGTTTCTCTCATTTTCCACTGAAATTGAACAAATCAAAATTGCCAGTCATTTTCAATCCAACCATAAACACACAATCAACATGGATCTTAAGGTATTTTCAAGATTGTAATGAGGCTAGGCTTCCAAGAATTATGTTTTTCAAGATAACATAAGCACAACTTTAGAAAGGAGAACATATCACAATTCAAACCCAAATCCATTTCTACTCTCAATTTATCACAATTCAGACCTCAGTACACAAAGCGTTTCTTTTTCATTCATAATTCACTCTCTCTTTTTTGTTCTTTTTTTAGTAGATATATACATTCCTTCACAATACTAAAGAGTAAATTATAATACTCAGCCCCTATCTTCCTTGAGTATAATTCCACCAACCAGTTACCCTTACAGTTGAATAAAATGAACCTATGCTCTTTATCCCTAAATGTGCAAAAGGGAAAGGATAATAATTAAAGTTGAGATTAAGGTGCATAATTCAAAAAAATTAGGCTCAAATAGGCTATCAACAAACGATGACTATTTACAAGTTGGTTGTTTGGCACTGAGTTATATATGGTCAACAAAAAAAATGCCTTAATCATGTCCCTGCTTCTAATGTGATGTTAATATGCCTAATATTTCTAAGGAAAATACAATATTTTATTCTCACTTATTATTATCTAATAACAATATATAACAATATATCAAGTTATCTCATAATATTTAACAATATCTCAAGATACATTTTAATTTGTAAAACTATAACAATATCCAAGAATATCAACTAATATCTAACAATATCTAATACCATTTTTTCTAATTCAATAATTATTCAAAAAATATTATTTCTTAGAAAATATTTTAAAATAAAATAAATCCTTTAAATTATGACTAATAAAAAGTTTCATCTTTTACTTGAAATGATTAATCATATTTGTATATTTTTCTAATTATTAAAATTTCTAGAATCTCACACTCCTAGACTTGCAAGAATATTTGAGGAGTAACAATAATAGAAAATGACAACAATAATCATAACAGAGAACACTAATATTTTTAATGTGGGAAAACCTTCTCATTATAAGAAGTAGAAATATATGGACATAAGTCAGTTAATTAAGTTCCACTTAGTTGAGTACAATAGAGTTAAATAAAAAGCACAAACATGTATTGTATTTTATATAATTTTATTATATAAAATTATTATTCTCTATTTTGTTATTATTGTGGATTACATTAATCAATAAATTATATTATTTGTTAGTATCAATTATATTGCACATGGTTATTAATTTTATGGATAATACATAATTTTGGGTTTCTAATGAATGGTTCCTAATGGGTTGGACCAGTGAACGGTTTGTGATGAACTTGACTGTTCAGTAACATGTTGAGAGGTCTCTGGTCTTTGCTGGTAAGGATATAAAACTGATATCATGTGTTTTTTGTCTTTTGGCATTAAGTCAGTCTTTTGGCATACCCTACCACAAAGAGAGCAATATTCTCTCACACGCAGTTCTGATACCACTCTTCCATCTACATTATTCCTAACTACTAATCAGGGATAACATCCCTACTGGAAATTACTTAAATAAAATAAATAGATAATAATTGAAATTCAAACCTCAAAACTTATTATTCTCAAACGCAGAAAAATTTGAAAATTATTCAACGCGCTTAAAATTAAATAAATCAATTCATAAATGTATCACAACTTCCAATAAACCGACTAAATTAAAAAAAAAAAACATAATCAAAATCCCTAGCCAAAAGTCTCATGTTATCCCTCTCTCCATCGCTACGCATCAACAACATCACCTAGAATATCATCTGCTCCCGTGTGACAAGTCACACGATCATCGCCAAACACAAACATAAATGGTGAGCTAAAAAACAATTAACATATAAGTTAATTCTTGGCCAATACCTTATTACCCCAAGGTTTTTGAACCTGTAAGTCACACAAATAATTGACCATGGACTCAGGATATATCATGCTTCCACGAACTTGCCCGCTCGTGCCCCTACCTCTACGAACCTCCTCGCTCGTAGTCTAACTCTACGGACCTCCCCTCCTGTAGTCCAACACACGTGATCCACCAGCTACGAACCTCTCCTCTTGCAGCAACTCTCAAGTGTGAGCACAAAACATACAAACTTCCCCACTCGTATCTCCACACAAGAGTATCAGGATATGAACCTCCCCGCTCATATCATCACGTGTTCACCACCAGTCATGAACCTACCCATTCATGACACAATCAACATCTCCTAGTCTAAGTCTCACATCACAACACACAAAATGTAAGTAAGGAAAGTCACTACCTTCAACGCTATCGTTTGGCGTTGCCTAAGGGCTGCCAGATGGCATTCCTGCACACACCACCTAGCAACACATTCAACGCTATCCTCGGACATGAAATGAAAGGATTTATTGTCCACAATCAAAACCCAATACGAAAGCCTTCCAATTCCATTACATTATTAAATAACGCGTTCAGCAATGAGTAAAATAACCTAATCACCTACTTAATCAATTAACATTCTCAAAACAAACCTGACCACTTAAAACCAATAAATCCATTAATATTTTCAAAACAAATCAAAATTTAACATCGGTATAAAATTTATTCCAACTTCACGTTTCAAATAAAAACAAACAAACCAAATTTTATTATAGAGAAAAAGTTAACACACACCTAATACTAATTTCACGTTTCAAGTCAAAAAAAAAAACTCCAGATTAAGCCACTGTATACACCCTTTCAAATAAAACGAAACAGGTTTAAACTAAATTCCTAAAAGTTGAAGGTTTCTCATCTAAACAAACATGAATCTTCATCATCCATTTAAACATAATAAACCCCACAATTTTCCAAAGCCCAATATTATTAATCTTACATTTTAACAGCCATTTTCATGGAATACTTCAACCAATCCAGACACCCTAAATTAAGTTCGACCCATGCAAACACCATCGGAAGAACAAAGCAAATATTATGCAATAAGGCCCACAATCAGAGTAAGAAAGAAATCAAAGCGGAAAAGAAATAAGGGAACCTGATTAGCGCCGACAATGAAAGAATTGAAACTGAAACAGAACACGTGACAACTTTGGGTTCCTCTCGGTGACTCTTCGGTGAAATTGGTAACCGGAAAGATGAACCTTTGTGAGTAAAAAAAGAGGATAAAAAAACTGTGTGTTTCCTCTACAATGTGGTAATTAATGTTTTTTTTTTCGTAATGACACTGTGGTGGTTTTTTTTTTCTTTTTATCATTTTTTCCTTTTCCATGATCACTCCACCAAAAATAACCTCCCTGCAGTTTTGCCACGATGCTTTTTTTGAAAAAAGTAACTAATTGGAACCTTATTAACCGTCCCGCCTTGCACCAACCTCACTAGGTCCAAAATTGAGTTCGGTGGGGAAAAAAAAAGCTTTAGGGTGTAGGAAGATTAAATTCTGGTGTGAAAAACTTTTGGGCTTTTTGGGTCCAATGTGGAACAAGAGTGTAAAAACTAAAACTAGGGGTGAAAAAAAAACTAGGCTATCAATTCATTCTAAAGAAAATAAAATAAAATAAACGCAAAAAAAAAAACACAAACATAAATTATATTTTTCACAAACTTTTATACATTTTAGTTTTACTTATTTATGCATCTAAAATTTTCAAAAACAATTTTACTTGCCCGACGAAATAGAGTGTTTATAATTATCCAATGACTTAATCTAACTTATGAAAAATGACACACAATCCAGTATCTCATAGTCAAACAACCTCTTATATCACGTTGCAATAGTACCACACCTTCCACTCAAATACCTTCTAATTAAGGCTACACAATTTATGATTGATACCTTAACCTACTAATGCATTATTTTCCAACATCCCAAAAGTACATACCTAAAGAAACCCATGTTTTACAAAACCTGCAATCTCAATTAGAATTATCATTTTCCCTTTTTTTTAATTACCATTCCCACAGCCACACATTGACATAAACATACCATCACACTTCTTAAATGGACTCATTCTCAATTAATCCCTGTGTACTATTCCTTCCTGTTTCATCACCTAATTTCTATTCCAATTCACTCACATAGGTCTCTCCCTCCCAGCCAACCATCTAACTTCACAAAACTACGCCTGCACACCGTTAGAGAAGAGAGAAAGGTTAGAGAAGAGAGGACACCACGAGATTTTTATACTGGTTTACTCAAACCTGAGCTACATCCAGTTTGTCAAGGCAACCTTAGCTTGACTTTGCACTATTTCAAAAGTTTTACAAAGTATCCACCCTTACACTTCCAAAATATGCAAAAACACCACAAAAGACT
>Ga0099822_1012022_pt1 | contig 10427 bp, 5 predicted proteins | sample CowpeawhiteBW_FD_76839 | JGI IMG/M metagenome (GOLD analysis project Ga0099822, IMG submission 76839) | Root nodule microbial communities of legume samples collected from California USA - Cow pea white BW | ecosystem: Host-associated > Plants > Roots > Nodule | place: USA: California | collected... | reverse complement strand
TATAATAATTTTTATGAAAAAAAATTTATTAAATAAAAAATACAAATTTTATAAAATACATAATAAAAATAGATATATATATATATATATATATATATATATATATATATATATATATATCATGCAGACATTTGTAACCACATACCGCGCGAGTAATAGTGCAGGATCTGAAACTGCTAAATCTTGCACAAAATTATCTATCCATTCTATCAGATGCTGACATATTTTGGAAACCACAGTCTGTTGCATTTAAATTTAAAAATATGACAATATAAAATATCATTCAATGCTTTCATCCACTTACATTCCAGCATTTTTAGCAGCAAGAACACCTGAGGGTGCATCTTCAAAAACAAGAACGTTACAAGGATCAACTGGTCCACCCTGTTGAACATCAATTCATCATAAACTAAAACATCACCATGGGTAACTACAAACTTAACAAAGTCAGAAATACAATAGTAAAACAAACCAAATCCCATATTCAACCTAGGAAAAGAAAAATGGCATTTGTAATCTTTTAATCTTCGGACAATTTAGTCAAGAAGTAACCACATTCATAAATTGGTATACCTCGAATCTCTTGGCTGCTGCAAGAAATCCATCCGGAGAAGGTTTCCCTTGTTTAACTTCTGGGTCATCACCAAGGACAATATGATGCATCAAAGAGAAGATTTCATGATGTCTTTGAGTTTTCAATTCAAAATGTCGCCTGTGAGAACTGTGGGGCAAATGTCAAAACACTTTGCAAAATCCTTAGAAACAGATATTAGCATAGCAGGTAATAAATATCTTCTTTTTAACCCCTCCTCTCGACAAAAATAAAATAAATGGTAAATAGCTTACAACAAATAAAATCAAATAAACAAAAAAGATGGTTGAAGTGTACCCAGTTGCCACAGCAATTGGAACTCCTTTTGCATGTAGATGTTTGACTAAACGGCTGGCACCTATGATAGAAAAAAATGGCACATGACATCAGTAATACACATGATTGCAAATAACACGTAACTTGTATATTTGAGTGAGTGAGTGTGTGCGTGTGTGTAGTCTATTGAGGCTGACAAATTTGCTACAGATTAAGGCTGTCACAATAAAATGACTAGTTTAGTTAACAATAATCTTTGAGCACATAAGGTAGTTTCTGAGTTTGAGTTTGGGATCTATGATTATAGTTCAATGACACCAAATTTATGAAGTAAGTGGGTGCGCTGGGTGGAGGAAACCCCTTAGAGAACCCATGCCTAACAAGAACATTGGATCTTGAATAATTGGGAGCTTTGACACGACAAGTATGCACATTTCCAATTGAAAATGAAGAATATCTCTTGAGAAAAAAATACTTCCATGCCGAATATTCTGAGATGTAGTAATATAATGTAGCTAAAATGGCACAAGGAAGGAATTCTATCCATCCTTAAAAACAAATTTTCAATAACGTAACCATCAAACCAATACAAGCATTTTAAAACAAATCTACTTGAAGACTGAAATAAGATGCAAGCCAGTAATATCAGTAGCACACAAAAGCATCCACCAGCTACAGAATTATGATAGAAATACATTTAATAAGAATTTTATGAATTCAAAACTTATAACTACACTAAAGAAGGTACAAGTTCTGATGTTCAATCCACATATATCACTATATAATTTCTTCTCATCCCTAGTAGACCCATTTTGAGAAGAATCTTTTCAAGTTTTTACGAGGTGTCTATAAAATTGATGGAAGATGCCCAATTATATTGAACAAGGATCCATTTTGAGATGCAGACATATATCACCATATAATTTCTTCTCATCCCAACCCAAGTACATCCATTTTGAGATGAATGTTTTCAAGTTTTTACCACGTTTGTCTATAAAAGGGATGGAAGATGCCCAATTATATTAAACAAGAATGCAGACATTAAACAAAGATTAATTACAAGTTCAAAGGTTCAATTCTGCAAAGTGATGATCAAGTGTGAAACTTTAAGCATAACAACAGCTTAATTAATCAAAGACTGAAGAAAGATAACTGAACTACTTAAACGAAGAGGGTGAAACAAGTAAGAAGAACAAACCAATAAATTTACATATTTACTACATAAAAAGAGTGAAAGATCCGAAAAAAAAATGGATAACATATAAATGTAATAGCGGACAAGACAATTGCTCATAGAAAGCAAGCATATATTTCACCATAATGGAAACTTTACCTAATACACAGATAAAATACAAGAAGTTCTCTAAGACAACCTATTTACGCATTTGACTATCAAGTTGCGAGGAGATAACATTTAATGCCTGCATTCGATGGCCTTCAGCATTAAAATAAAATTTCTCTTCTGAAGAACTGAAGACTTCCTCCAACAACTATTTTTACAAATTTAAAAACATCCTACTTGCTCTAAAGTAAAAGAGATTGCTGCCGAAGTTATTGTTCAAATTTATTTGAACATAGTCCAAAGTAAAATTTTGTTTCCCCTTTTCTTCTTTTTATCTGTATATATTTTACTGTTCCTAACCTGTGTATGAAGGAAACATAGTTTTGTGTATAGTAAACTCTGTTTTTCTAAGAGACTGTCATCCTTTAAGTGTGTCCACTGTCAGATGGTTTCACAGGAAAAAAACTTGACGTTATCCCTTGGTGTAAACTTGTTTTTCTACCTAAAAATGATTTTCAGTTTTCCAAAATTATATTTTCTAAAAGATTATTGTAAAACACAAATCAACCCGTTTTATTTGTCTCTCTACATTGAGAATGACAAGCTACTAGTGGAACCTACATATTTGAATGAGTTTCTGTGATCAATAAAGGTGATGAGATGAACTCGTTTAATAATAAGACACAGGTACATAATAAGACATGCATCAGTTGTTTTTAAAAGCTTTCTGTAAGGCATTAAGACATTCAAATATTTAATTAAATATTCAGTGTGTATTTGGGTAAAAAAGCTTAATTAAACAGTTACTCAATTAAGCTTTAGGATGTGTTTCGATAAAAGATTTAATTGAGTAGTTATTCAATAATCTTGTCACATAAGAGTTTATGGCATAAATTTGGCCTTGAAACTCGTCAGAATAAGTTAAAAGGATTCTATTTTGATAATCTTCACCGAGAAGGTTACAGAAATAAGCTCAAAAGATCTTCTAGGAGTTATGACCTATTTTTAAAAGTTCATATAAGCACCATATAATTCCAAACACCTCTCATGAGAGCTTAAGTCACCAATTTAGTCATGAAACGTGTTGAAAGAAGAAGAAAAGGGTTTATCTTGATAACATTACCAAGAAGTTTATAGAAATAAGCCAAAAACATTCACAGGAGTCATACTGAATAGATGATCATCATCATCATCATCATCATCAGACAGATTTCTGTACTTTCAAACTTCAGGTAACTAATTCATACTGGTATATTTAAACAAAAGAAAACAAAATAAAAAATTTAGTAACCGTTGACAAATAAGCAGGTCATCCCTCCGTGAAGAACTAATGTTTAGAAGTTAGAACAAACCAAGTATCTACAAGAGATACATACATAAGCTCCATCGTCCCATGTATGTATGTTAGTTCCAGTTTCCATCAGACCAGACCAGACCAGACCATGGTTTATAGCCACACGAATCTTTAAGTTAATTAGATAAGGGTGTCCAATCTCCTTTAGTTAATCCACATACCAGGCATAAGCTCACTTGTGGGAAACAACGACTGCAGCATATCCTCTCTTTCTACCAGAAACTGCTCAGGACTAAGAGAATCACTAATTCCAGTCTCATCAACAAAGATCCTAGCAGATTCTATTGCTTTCTTTCCCATCATCTTTGCCTTCAGGGTCCAATCAAAGGTTTTGTTGTATCTAGCAAGTATCTTTTCCTGGACTTCTGTATAGAACTTCTCAGTATCTGCAACGGTATCGAATTTCCAAATGAACAGAAGGTTTCAGCAGAAACATCACCCAACATAACAATCACAAAATAAGAGCATTGCCAGTAAACAATAATAGTGTATGTATGTGTGTCTAAAAATCATGTTGGTAATCAAGAATGTGGCACGCTATGATTAAAGATTGATGGAATACCGAGCAAGAGACCGTCCATGTCGAAAACAACGTGGGTGATTGGCCTTCTAACGGAGACCACACCGGAGAGATTGGCCATTGCGTGACGAAGCTGAAGGAACAGTGCAAACTTCTTCTCCAGTGTCAGATCTACAACCGCGGGTTGAGATCTTCGTCCTTGATTTGCTCGATGCAAATATATCAATTTTTGTTATTGCGGGAATCTAATTCGGACTAGTTATTTATTCTGGATTTCCCTTTTCATACACAGGAATTTTTGCATTTCTGAGTACTTTTTTTATTTAAATTGCTGAAATAGATAAATTTAACAAAAAAAACACTCATATAACGCCGATTAAAAAATATTTAAAAAAATCAATTGTTTTAAATATGATTTCTAATAAAAAAACATTTTAAAACACTGACTTTCTTTTAATTTTAGAAAATACAGTATAAAGTTTGTTTGAAAACTTTTTTTTTTCAAAAAATGAAATGAATTTTAGCACTGACTAAATTTATAAAAAAAAACAAACGTTTTTATGTGAGGCTTCAAATTTTTAATAAAAAGCAAGAAATCATTCGTAAAAATATAATTTTACTTTTTCTAAAATATTTTTTTTCTTTAAAACATGCCTTAAAACATTAAGAAAAAAAAATTATGTATTTGGTTCAGAAATTATTTGAAGACAACATAAAAGTTGGAAAAGGTAAAAAATAATCAATTAAAATTAAAAAACTAACCTAATTTTTTTTGTAATCAAGTGTATTTAGAAGGAAAATCTGGACTTATTAAAATGTTATATTTTTTATTTCTTTTATATTTTAATAAAACATCAAAACATTACTTGTATTATCCATTTTCAGTCAAACGAAGTATGAACGAATTTATATTTCGATTCTTATACAGACCTTCGTCGTGTTGGTTAAAGAAGAATTCCAAAATTCAATTGGTTTTCTGTTTGAAACTGCAGAGTGCTGGAGCATTCACCAAGTTATATAGGAGCATTCACCAAGTCCACGGTGGTATTATTTATTATCTTTTAAAGAACGATGGATTCTTATATCATATATGTATCAATTATTAAATAATATTATACACATAGTAGAGAATAATTTAATTTTAATGTTTTGTTATATTTATATATTTGTGTTTATTGTTTTTAAACTACTTGTTAGGGTTAATATTATAATTGTTTTTTTCTTTTTCACTTGTTATCTTCTTTTGTTTTGTAATTAGAATGATATCAGAGCATATATGGACAAAATCAAATCAGAATAAAAATAGAGATGAAGAAGAAAGAATTATGCAGAATTGAACACAAAAATTTTAGGATGGAATTCTTAAGAAGAGAAAAAACACGAGCACAGAACATAAAGCGGAAATTTTGAAGTGGCAACATTTGAGACCCACTTACGGTTGAACATCTTTCCACGAACACAATGTGCAAGGGATAGTCAACAGGGGTCCAATTATTCAACAAAAAACAGATTAACTCATAAAAGTAGTTCTAAAAACCATATGAAACATTCTGTGACTGAAGCAAAACAGTAACAGAATTCCAAGTTCATCCATCTTCCATTGGTATCTTCAAAAGGGAGGCAAACCCCACTCCACTGGGTTGAAGTCCAATAGTGAGTTAAAAACTTGATCTGCTAACTTCTGAAAACCTTTGTCCAGCCTTGGATCAGGGACCATAGCAACAGACCTAACCACCAAACATTTACCAATTAAACATCATATTCCAATCGTACAATTCATCGATATGTTTAAACATGAAACTACATTGTTCAATGTTTGAATTCTCTTACATTCCTGCTCTCTTAGCTGCAAGAACTCCAGAGGGTGAATCTTCAAAAACGAGAATGTTACCAGGATCTATCGGTCCATCCTGTTCACAAACAATTCAGGGTCAATGAAAATCATTACATTGTTTAATTTGCAGATGATTTTGTCCACTTTCATCACCTCAAATCTCTTGGCTGCTGCAAGAAATATATCTGGGGAAGGCTTGCCATGCTTAACTTCAAAGTCATCGCCAAGAACAACATGATGCAACAGAGAAAATAGTTCTCGATGTCTTTGAGTTTTTATTTCAAAGTGTCGCTTGTGAGAACTGTGAGGGAAGTGTTAGAACAAGCGTCAATAAATCCTTCAAAATAAGTAGATCATAAACAAAAGATGATTGAAGGGTACCTTGTTGCCAAACAAATTGGAATTCCTTTGGCATGTAAATGCCTCATTAGACGACCAGCACCTATAATAGATCACTAAGACATCAAAATATAAACATGGTGATAGTGCATACCACTCAGAATTTGTATATTAAGCATGTCGAGTTTGAGTGTCTCTTATTAGATTCACCATAAATTATGTTGAATTATTCTATGGCGGACATTTTTTTTTTCTAAAATCCAGAGTTATAATTTGATGTCAAAATATAATTAATACAAACTGTTCAGTAAGGGTGTTTCACATCTAATAAAAAAAATTAAGTTCATTTATTCTAAATTATTTTATATTTAAAAATAAAAATATTTTTTGATGTTAAATAAAAGTTAGGATGTTTATCTATTATTACCTTGAAAATAATTAAAAAAATATATATCTTCCCATCTAAACTCAGTGTGAACACATGATATATTGAGGGGGTTGGGAACAGGGTGAACATCTCTGCACCTGAAAAAAATTGTCCTTCAAAATCGGATAAGAGTGTTTAAATTATTTAAGGGTTCAAATCTTTTAAGAAAATGAGTAGGTGTGCCTCTTTTAAAAAACTCAGTTTGTGGTGCCTGGTCAAAGCTCCTTCCTCTCACTCATCACATGTCTACAATCCTCACGTGTCTTCTCTCAAAACTAGACGAATCTCTATCATAAACTACTTTTTTAATATAAAATATTAAAAAAATAATTAACAAACGGCGTGAGATTTAGATTCTCCTTGTCTCATGGAAGGATCCTGATCCAACGGTACTGTAAGTGTAGCAACCTACGACTTTGGTCTTTTGGTCAATCTTAGGATAATTAAGAAGGTAAGGGTGTTCAACCCACATACCTGGCATAAGCTCACTTTTGGGAAACAAAACCTGCAGCATGTCCTCCCTATCAATCAGGAACTGCTCAGCACTCAGAAATTCACTAATTCCTGTTTCCTCAACAAAGATCCTTGCAGCCTCCAATGCTTTCTTCCCCAACATCTTCACCTTCACGTTCCAGTTAAAGCTTTTGTTGTATCTACCAAGTATGATCTCCTGGACTTCATTACAGAACTTCTCTGTGTCTGCAACACAATCATCAACAACAAAAAAAGTGAGTGACTTTGAAAATGTTACTCCAATGTTGGACCCAGCAGAATGAAGTTGTACTAAATCATGAATAAAGGGACATTATGGTTATAGACATGTGGTCTGAAAAAGAACCAGCAAGGTGTGCATGGCATTACCTAGTAAAAGACCATCCATGTCGAAAATGACATGGGTGATTGGCTTTGTAATGGAGACGAATCCGGCAGGGTCGGCCATGGTTTGAGGTAGCCGAAGGAATTCAACTATGCAAGCCCTACTTCCTTTTTTCCAAATCTACATCTGCAGATTGAAGGGTTCGCATCTATTAATACTGATCTTGCACCACGAATATGTTGCGTCAAGTCTCTATCACTTATCTCTCTCTCACTTTTTTTTGCTGTTGTCAAAGAGAGGGGGATAAAAATGGAGAAAATTACAGTAGGACAGACATAGTCATGTTACAAAAACACTTAAATAAGATTAAAGAAGCACGATGGCAAACTGTAGTGGAAATTAATAATTAATAGTGGGATTAGTTGAAGCTAATGTCAATGATATAAGAAGTAATCCAATGATTAATATTCAGCCTATAATTTGGAGCTAGGGAGGTGTGTTATTTCGAAATGTGTGGTGTCAGTGGATCAGACATCATGGATAATAAAAGCATGAGGTGGCACGACATATTCACTCACGTGAGCAAGGATTCTGTTCACACTCTTGCATGCATTGTCCTTTTATTTTCAGAAGCACAGGAAACATTGGAATGGCGTTGGTGCATCTTGCGGTGTTCTTGTCACGTGCTGCTATTGCTTTGAGATGCTAAACGCCTTATCATGTCCAGTCCCTATCCTTCACCTTTGCACTCAACTACAATACAAAGTTTTTTTCTTACAGCATTTCACTTTTAACTCAAGGGCTGTTTATGTAACAATAGTATATCATATCAATAACAGTAACAACCCATCAAAGTCACACATTCTTTACAAAATTTACAAAAACTCATTCATGGCCTTATCACCTTTCCATTTTATAAGGACACCACTTAAGGGCTTTTTCAGCTCAGACCAGTTTTGCTTATAATATAGGCTAAATATTTTATGTTTGGTGATAAGATCCATCCTCAGTGCTTCAAATTTGCTGCATGAAAGGTACACAACAGATAACAGAAATGGGAATATGATTCTTTTCTTCATATCTCTTCTCTAGGAGATGATAACCATATCAACCTATTTCATATTTAATTATATATAACACTTTCCAACTTTATATACAGGGTTGGAATTTCTCCGTTACAAACTAATATATATAAGTGGATGATGAGGTTTAAGATTAAATTTTAATGTTTTAATATGGTGTGTGTGTGAGAGTTATTAATAATCTATCTTAATTAAATTAATTGAATTTATTATGTCACTAAATATTCAGTTTCAGTTTATTATAGTGACAAAGGACTATGTAGAATGTTTTCTATTGACTAAATATATGATTGACCAAACCAATAATACATTAGTGAGCCTAAATTTTGAAACATTATATATAAATTTCACTGCAATAACTATGATATAAACTCTTTTAACTATTTAACATTTATGTCTAGTTTTTGAATATATTGTATAAGTTGTATATTTATTTACATGATTAAAAATACATAAATATATTTCAATATATAAATTAAACTGAAATATACTCCTTTAAATCTGTAACTTTTTTGTCTTCCATTTTTTTTCTTCTTTTGTTAGTCTCCGAATTTTTTAAATGAACTGACTTTAGTCACTTTTAGCTGATTGTTGAATAGTTTGTTTATGTGGTAATTTGTCTCAGTCTTTAAAAACTACATTTACTTTCATGATTCAATTTTATATAGGATTTTTTAAGAATTTAATCTAAGAAAATAGAAACGTTGAAATATTATTCTTTTTGTCTTTCGACTTCGTTTGATATGTATAGAGTGATGTTGTATAAACGGGACGGTACAATACAATTGTGTAAATCACAAGACCGATTTCTATTTTGAATTTCTTTTATTGCATACTACACATATAAAAATGGAGAATTTACTAAGAAATCTTTATTTTGTTTACGACACACAAAACTAAATTATATTATTATTAGTAATAATATTAAACTAGTAAAAATACGTTTACATGTTTTATATGGATCTTTTATGATAACAAAAAACAATAATAATATTATTATTATTATAGAATTAAAATGATTTTTTTAATTTTATTGTTAATAGTTCTTATTTATTTTGTAATTAAATAATTAGTTATATAACTATCAAATAAAAAAATAGTTAAATTTTAGAAAATGTTAATTCAAAAAAGTAAACTTATAAACCAGAATGCAGAATTTTTCATATATATATATATATATATATATATATATATATATCATTTTTATCAGAAATACTTCTTAAATAATTTCTTATTTTTCTCATATTTAAGTCAATATGCAAGTACAGATTCATACCCTAATATTTAAATTTAATCATATGATTTTAAAATTTGAAAGGAATTTAACTACCATTTTCGATATATTCATCATTTTTTCCCTACACGGTTCCACCACTTAGAATTGTTATAATTACACAACAAAAAGTCTTATCAATAATCAAGACATAATTTTAGAATGACGACGAGATGAAGTTTCATCTAGGAAACAGATAAATTACATGTAGTCCTGAAAAACTACATGTATAAGAAAACATATTAGTTTTACAAAGATGGTAAAAACTTGAACTTACCTTATAAGATGAAATCGAATTATATGGTAGAACCCTTCGGACTAATCACTTCTATGACATTGGATCTTCAAGAAAACAAGGAAGAAAATCAAATTTTTGAGGAAGAATGAAGAAGGATAGAAGAATCTAGCTTGTGCGAATTAAAATTGGAAGGGGTTTTGAGAAACGATTTATGGAGTAACCATATTAAACCTTTAACTTTTTAATATTAATATATATATATATATATATATATATATATATATATATATATTTTTTTTTTTTTTTTTTTTTTTATGTTCATACATGATATGTGTATTTGATATAAATTTTTTTTTTTTTTTTTGTGTGTATATGTGTATTTGTTAGTTTTTG
>Ga0099822_1012020_pt1 | contig 10428 bp, 7 predicted proteins | sample CowpeawhiteBW_FD_76839 | JGI IMG/M metagenome (GOLD analysis project Ga0099822, IMG submission 76839) | Root nodule microbial communities of legume samples collected from California USA - Cow pea white BW | ecosystem: Host-associated > Plants > Roots > Nodule | place: USA: California | collected... | reverse complement strand
TATATATATATATATATATATATATATATATATATATATATATATATATATAATGGATTTAAATATATTTATAATTTCTTAACTTGGATATGAAATTAAAATTCGTTATTGTCCTAAATTTTAATACATTTTGGTCTTCAAACTTTACGAGTTAATGAATATAGTCTTCTTAACCTAAATAATATTCTAGACTTGTATTTGAGCGATAAAAGTATCAAACAGTATAAAACAACAACATAAAACGTCATTTAACACATCAAGAAAGTCTAACAAGTTTAATGTTGGGTTAGAAAGACAATGTCAGTTCATTTTTTAAATTTAGAAACTAAATTATATCAAAATTAAAAATAAAGACGAATTTCAATTTCATAATTTAATGACTATAAACATATTTAACTAAAATATGAAAAAATATTAAAAAGTTATCTCCAATTCTCAAAGACATTACAAAGATTTCCAATTTATTCCTAAGTTTAGAGTGATGCCGAAAATTATGAGCTTAAATGGTTCAAAACACACCTCGGAATCTGATTGCACTCGCAATCGTGGACGTTGCTGTCCAAAATCAGAGAATGAACACAACAAAACTCTTAGTCATAATCTTTGTGTTCATTGGTGTGAACAATTTTAAATCTCTAAAAGGCTTCCAAAATATTCCTTAAGCTCTAATTTTAATCATAATTAATGTGTTTCAACCTCACAATTTCATTTTTGATGGTTTATAATGTCTCTTTGTTCCAAATCGAGTGACCCTAGGCCAAGAATACAGACTCGTGAAACACTAACATATTGGACTCGTAACGAGTTTCATGAAAGTTGAAAATAAATTTTAAATAAAGTTATAAGGGACAAAAAAGTTGCAACCTTTCCTAACTAATATTTATGCATGAAATGTATGAAAGGCAATGTATCAAATAATCACAAATTTAAATATTTGCTCTTCCAAAAATAATTAGCATGACACTCGAGTTTAATTGGTAAAAGAATTTGCATAGTTAAAACATTTATAATTATACAAATATTTGGTTCAAAAATTTACTTTAGAGTTCTTAGAAGGTTCTTGAGAAAATAGTCCATTTGCTACAAAACGTTAAAATTACCAAAGCACCTTGACTTTGCACATATGTCAAAGAAGTAAAATGGGTAAATTGGTAATTGAGCTAATGGTGTATTTTCTTAGATATATGGTAGATGGTACTGATAAATGATAAGAATATAAGGAAATATTAAAATTTTGTTAAGTACAAAAAAAAAAATAAAGACCAACCATCCATGAAAATTGGACACACTTAATAAATGGCGTGTTCCGTGTCCAACACGTATTGGACATTGATATTCGTACAATACTCCTATGATATACTATGTCTAATTTCAAAAATATTATTATCTCTTGACATAATTTTGACATAACTCCACCATAATATTAATAATCATAAATTTAAAGATTTTTCAAAAAATCCATAAACTTATAAACCTATTATAAAAGTTTCTATCATGATGATCCAAATAAAAAATAAATTTTATATGATCACTATTTTTTGTTTTTATTTTTTGAATATCAGATAGATAAATTATATTACTTTTATATTGACCGATAATATATTAACTAACAATTTCAAATTAATATTTTTTCGATTTAACCATATCTGTAACATAACCAACCATATACTATGAAAAATTTATTAACTAAAATTGAAAGAAACAATGCACGGGGTCAGCTTGCATAACAAAATGAGCAATATTTAATGAGTGTTAGTAATAAACCAAAATCGAGAAAACGTTATCAATAATTACAAACAAATTAGAAATTATTTAGAACTATATACAAAATTAACAAAGATAATATAAGCCTTTGTTTGTGTGGCATTTATCGCAGTTGGACTGGTTATGTGGTACGTGTGGCGCCTCTGCAATACTTATAATATGGATTCTACCATTTCATCCAACCAGTCAATTGCAATGACCACTTTACACAGCAATGGACCATTAACACGCGTTTGGTTGAGTAGAAGCAAAGAAAAAGTGCCAGAATTAATATAAAAAACTTGAATTCAAAATCAAAAATGGGTACAAATACAATTATTTATACATTTTCTTTGTTTTCTTCTCCTTATGCTTTTACTGTCTTCATTGTTAAGCAGACACAGACACTGATAACCATTAATGGTAAAAGTTACCCAAACGTAATATTAATGGTTCAAATTTCAAAGAGGAACAAATAAAATAAAAGTAATAGTTTTAATCTATATAGAAAATTTTAAGAATGGTTAATTTAAAATCTGTTGTAATTACTTAAGATTAGCTCTAAAGATTGTGATTTCTATTCTACCATAAAATTGAAGGAGAGGTAAAGAATCCGCCGATTCACCAATAACAGAAAAGCTATCCATCTAAAACCCAATCGAAGGAAAGAAAAGAGCAAGCAGCAGTAATGACAACGACATCAATCGAATAATAGAGTCCCAAGTAACAATGTAAATAAATGTAATGTGTACCCAAAACAGGGTGGAAAAGGAAAAAGAAGAAAAAAAGGAAATAAATGATACAATACAAGAATATAATAACAGCAACAAAGCCTGTCTAGAACACCAAAACAAGGGTAGCCCAACCCAAAGCTAAGCCTCCTAGAATCTTCTTCAAGCACATGATGGTCTCTGCTCCACTCTGAAAATATAAAGCAAAAAAATGTCAGATCCTAGAGTTAATAATGTAAAAGTATTCACAATTTGTAAATCATAGATTTGCTCAACTGTTGCAAAGAAAATGTATAACAGGTTACCCTAATAAAATACACAGGTTAATGGTGGCGCGTGGCCACCCAACAAGCCCTACATCTGAGTTTACTTTTAGTTTTAAGGTAGTAAAAGTGTGAAACCCTAACAAGAGTTAAGTTTTAAAATGTTACAAAACTTGTGTTTGTACGAACATAACAACAGAACTTTGATTCAAGAGATAATAAGGTTTATCTTTCTTTCATATCCACTGTTTTGGCGTTGTTACCGGTCAATATTGGACTTATAACGACAGTAAATCACAGATCTGATGCACATTGTACAAAATCAGCGTTGAAAGCACACGGAAGGGATAAAATATACCTCATCGTTGGCAGAAGATGCAGGTCCAGGGGAAGAAGCATCTTCGCTGGGACCAGGGGCACCGGTGGGTGGAGCAGGGGGACCAAGCAACGACGGTGAAGGTGCTGGAGCACTGTGCTTCTTACCCTTCTTGTGCTTTCCCGGAGCCGGAGCCGGAGTCACAGGGGTGGTTGGCGCCACCGCGGGAGCAACTGTAGGCACAGGTGCAGGGGGAGAGCTCACTGGAACCGGAGCGGGGGGAGAGCTCACTGGAACTGGAGCCGGTGGGGAGCTCACTGGAGTCACAGCCGGAGGAGACGCTGCAGGAGGCTTGGTCGCCGGAGCAGGAGCCGTAGCGGTGGGAGGAGATGCCGCTGGCGACGATGCGGGGGTTGCGGCCTTAGGGGATGCCGCGGGTGGAGAGGATTTGGGGGAAGCAACGGGAGCAGGGGATTTTGGTGTGGAAGGTGCTGCAGCAGGAGTGGAAGCGGCGGGAGTTGCCGGTGTGCTCGACGGCGCTGACGCTGGAGACTGACCTCCGACTCCGGCGACTACAATGCAGATGAACGCGAGACCGAAAACACCGTTGCGATCCATTGGTGTGAATCGCAGTGTGAAGAGTGAGTGCGTGTGTGTGTCTGAGAGATAGAGGGAGATTGAGAGAGAGAGAGAAAGATGGAGTATAATGAGAGATGTGGCGAAAGGTTTATATAGGCCCTACCTAGTTTTCGTAATCGATGAGGTTGGTGTTTTTTTGACGTTGATGATGATGACGATGGCTTTGTTGGAACAGAACGGATACGTGCCTATTCATCAGAACCGATGGTTTTCGTGTCTTGGACCACCATTAGCCGTTGGATCAACGTGTCTGACGTACCACTCTACACCGCGTTTCAAATTTCTTCTTTTAATTTTTTTTTTTCAATACAATAACACTGCCAGCCTAAAACGGTCTATTAAGAAAATATTTTTTTTTAACCAAAGAAAGACGTGTGGCTGTTAAGGAAAACTATCGACTTTCCCATTAATTATTCAAAGGAAAAAGTAATTTCACGTTACCATTTATAAGAAAAAAAAATTGTATTTTAAAAAAAACATAATAAAAAATAACATTAAATGAAAGTAAAGAAGTTTTCGGCTGACAAAATATCATTATCTTAATTAATGTGATAAAAGAATTAATTTTAAAGTTTTCGAAAAAATATCATTATCTTAATTAATGTGATAAAAGAATTAATTTTAAAGTTTTCGAAAAAATATATTAATTGGTGAGAATAAATCAAGCTACGGCTTCCTTAAAATGTTCTAATTCACTTGTCAACCTATTATTAGTATAATTTGATTTTTTTTATTAATGCTTAATTTGAAGATCCATCTCATAATAAAACTTTAAATAGGCTGACTAAGCTGTCTTGCAATATAGATCAATAAGCTTAGGACTCACGGGTTTATTATTGAATCATATATTTACATGCTAAGGACCTGTCACATATAAACTTACGAATTAACTAATTTCACTAACTAGAAAAAGGCTATAATCATAAGAGCAAATTACTTTTATAGGAATTGAGAATTGTGTACATTTACCACTGTTAATCAGAGAATCACAATTGAGAATTGTGACATCAAGCGCGTATGTAATAAAATGTAAAGTTAATTACGATATCGATTATGAAGTGTAATTAATAATTAGAAGTAGATGTTATCTGGCAATGTTGAATCCTCTGAGAAGGAAATCCATTTTAAGATATTAAAAGTAATTGAATGGTTTGATAAAAATATTAAATATCATTATTTTGAGTTTAATAAGTATTTAATAAAAGAAGATAGGAGAGTTTAGTTACAGCGGATTGTGTTTTGTTGAAACACTGTTTTGATTGAAAGCAAAATGGCATAACGCATGATCCAGTCTGGAAGGGCCCCACGTGGAGATTAGGCGCATGTGACAGACATAGGGACATAACCGGTGTGTGTGTGACCCTTCAGCTAATGTGGCTTTTATTTTTTTTACTTCTTTTGCAATTACCACAATCTTCTCTCAATTCTTTCTTTGCTGTTTCAATTTGGTGCTTTGCGGGACCATCGTCATACTCATACAGCTGGGCTTTTCTCCTGTGGGCCCACTCCATTTCTATCAACTAATCATTCCAAATACACCTCTTCTTTCATCTTACTTACCAAATTATTCACACCAAATTCAAATTTTAACTCTCCATCAATATGTTTCTTGCTATTTTATTTTTCCAATTACACCTTTTATTAATTAATAATTATTATTATTTTTTATAAATTTTACCATTTGAATTTTTTGCATTGTCTCTTAATCATTGTATTTGTTTTTTGGAATCAAATATAATTAAAGAATTGCAAGCTGCAAATTTTAGGAACACAACGGAACACAACTAGCAGCACCGCCAAGTTGTGGGTCCCGCGTGAAAATGCCTTAGCAACCATACCTTTAATATAAGATTGTTATTTCTTTAAGTAGACAAAATATAGAATATTGTTTCTTTTTAATCACAAATCTGGAGTGTAGCAGAACGGTCTAGTTGGTATATATTTTAATGGGAAAATAAAAAATTAAAGAAAATGAAAGCTGATCAAAATTACTCGGCAAGATCTAGTTTGGTTTGTTTTCACTTCTTTTACCAAATTCAAACCAAATTAAAGTGGTTGGTTCAATTAACTATGTCGGATCCAACCTTTTCATTGTTGCATTAAATGATTCGTTAAATCAATAATCAGAAAACATCACAAAACCTTTGTCAGAAGCTAAAGTTTCGAAAGAAATGCAGGGTGCTGTTATAAATTCAACCGTTAAAATTAATTAAATTTATATGAAGCCATTTTTAAACGAGTTTATTCTTAATAGATATTTTTCATGTCATTTTTGGTTTTTAATTTATAAATAAAGTATTTTTTCTTTAAAAATACCCGACAAATAATTATCTAAATCTAGCTAATATTTATGTATTTCTATTAACTTTTTTATTATTATTTCTACTTACTCTAAAACCCAAATTAACAAGTCAAATTATAAGTTTTTTTGAAAAAAACATTTTAATTCTTATTTTTATTTTCTATAAAAATACCACTTCATAATTTTTTTTGTCTGTTTTAAATGTTTGAACAAATAAAAAGGTTAAACAAATCATCTTTTCAAAGTGAAAATAAAATATATTTTTCGACACTATAAAACCTTGAAAATTAAGTAATGTGAAACATTGCTTTTAGCGACCAAAATTCAGCAACAAATATTTGAAATTTTAGTCAAGTAAAGAGGGACCATATTGACATTAATATAAATTTGCAACAGCGACCAAATTATAAACGTGTATATATATATATATATATATATATATATATATATATATTAAAAATATATCAGTAATATAAAAATATAAATGTGAAATATTATTTTCAGCGCGCATAATTATCATTACTAAAGTAATTTACAGTAACTTCTAACTTATGATGTTTTAAGTAAAACTCAGGTTAATTCAAACTTCCTGGAGCAACAATACCAAACTCTTAAATTTACGTGAAGAAACTTTTAAAATGAACTAAACGCATAACACAGATGTAACTTATATAAAAAATATTTATTTTATTTTTAAATCCATTTCTATTTTAGATAAATATTTCTTAAGAACTTTATTCAATATTTTGTCATAACTGCTATTTTTTTTTCTATCAGGAGACATGTAAGTGACAAACACTAGTCGTTTATTTTCTATTATTTGTAACACAGTCATTAAATATTATAATACTGAAAAAATGATTTTATCATATCATTAAAATTTTCAAAATAATATCACTTACTTTCTACAATTTTTTGTACTGGACATTTGAATCATTTATGTTTCATTAATCCGTCACAAAAATATAAATTAATATATAAGTGAAATTCCAAACCGTCTTTTGTGTGTCTGTAAACACTGTTCATTTAAAGCACAAAATAATTAAAGCAGTGTCATAGTAAAAATATTGTACACATTTCAACAAATAAATTAAATTCAAAAGTTATCACAATCATTCAATTTTACTTTATCATCTTCAATGATATGAAATAATAGTATAGATTTTAATTTATATTTTATTTCATAATTTGAATCAAAATTTTCATCCAAAATTAATATATTTTCACAACTTTTGTTTTACTCATTACTAAAGGACATATATACGGGAATGATTTTTATTCCTAAGCAAATTCATCACAACCAATTTTGTTAGACTTCTACATATCAAAATGGAGAAACTTGAGGCAATATTTACCTTAGGCAATGGATTGATATGAACAAGTTAACAATTATTATTTCATTAATACGAAAAATTTATTAAATAATGAAGACAATATTTTCATTGGTGACGATACGTTTGTCACATTAAATATATTTTTTAATAACACTTAGAAACAATCCTACAAATACAATGACCACTTAAATATGAGTTGAGTGACAATGGGCGATGAATTAAAATATTGTTTTAAAAAATCTTTAATTAATGACGGTTTCTATATTATTATGAATTAAATATTAGTATGAGAAAAACATTTTATTTATTTGTGGCGAAAATTTAAAGAATATACAGTAAAGTCAACCAGAAGAAAGGAAGTAGCAGAAATGGAGATTGGTAAGTTGGAGCACTTGACTTTTGTTTTTAATGTAAAGGAGCACTTGACTTGCAACAGAAGAAACGGTGATAAAAGGGCATGATTTTGAGGCGCTAATATCGAAACGATATCACAGCAGAAACACGAGAAAGGGTTGAATTATGTTACCACATAGAAGCTTGCAAATGTGAGGATGTTGCAACACATGGTGGCAATGTAGGACACGGTCACAGGCAGGGTTCGTGTTATGGCACCATCGTACCATGTTCAGATTTTCCACTTCAGAATTGTGTCTATTTATGTACATTTTAGTTGAGAAAATAAGAGTGGAACTACTTAAAAATATAGCTTTTTCTGGTAAAATACTTGGTAGTATAACTACTCCTGTATATATACATATATAATTATTTTCTAATATCAAACTATGTTTTATAAATGATCAAATGCATATTAGATGACCAATTTATGTTTTGTAAAAAGAACTATAAAACATATTATAAAATATTTAAGAAAATAACTTGACATTAAAAGCAAATATAAAAATAATATGAAAATGAACAGACGGTCTATAATTGTTTAATTTCCCTTTTAAGGCATTTATTTCATCACTGTCTTTTCAATTGAAACTTTTTAATTACTATCAGCTTAATTTGGAAGTGTGTAATCGAGTTCTATTCAATTTTAGTGAGATACTACTTTTCAAAATTTTAAAATTTTTTAATCGAGTCTTTATAGTTACATGTGAATGTGAATTGATAATTATTTTGCATTGTCATTATATTTAAAAGTGTATTTGTTTCTAAGAATTTATTTGAGAAGAATGACCAAATGAATTTGAGGAAATATGAAAGAAAATAAGACATTATTTATTTTAAGAAATGAAGAGGTGAAAGCAAAGAGATTTAAATGTATTGGTTATGAATGTGTGTAAATGATTTGATGAATGTTATTATAGATATAAAATAATATTTTTAATAAATATAATTATTATATTACAATTTTACCTTTATGATTGAAGTTAGTATAAAATAAAATATAATTATTATCATTAGTTTTAATATTATTGTTATTATTATTAGTTTTAGTATTATTAATATTATTAGTTTTAAAATTATTATATTATTAATGATATCATTAATATTAATATAATTAATAATAATATTAATTATCTACAAGGTTTATAATAATTATTAATGTTACTATTATTTTTTTAAAATAATTTTAATTATTAATTTGTACATATTATATTAAAATAAAAAAAATTATAACTAAAGAAATTTTTGCATAATTACATGACATGATATCGGAAAAAAAAGAAAGATTAAAGGGATGTAGGGAATCTCTTTGATTGGCAAACATAGATATGTGCATCACTGCATTCACAGTTAAATGCATAGGAGGGTAAGTTGAAATTTAAACAAAAAGTGATGGCATTTAAGTAAAAGCATTATTGTTAAATTGAAATTAAAAAAAAATAATAGGAATTTAGATAAATGCTTATATATTGAATTGTCTTTCACTTCTCATCTCTTCATTCATACAAGGATGAGAATATTCTATTCTTCTTTAGATCTATCTACACAAATCACCTATAATTCTTGGAAGCAAACATGTTTCATCCATCATACTTAAATAGTAAATTTCTAGAAACAAATACAACTTAGATGTCGTCACATAATATTTTATTATAGGAGACCATGATAATGAGACTTACCTCAAGAATTTACTATAACTAAATAAAAATTAAGAAAAAAAATTCGTTGAGTGCAATAAATATTTGAAAGTTCTCAAATTTATCAGTGACTCAAGACATAATTAAACTATTTTGAAAACGTAATTTAGAAAAGTTATTTCTATGTTTAATTATTTTTTTATATTATTTGAAATGTATTTGACATTTTCAATTAACTAAAATTAATTAATAAGAAAATAGAATTTACAGAATAACTTTTCGTATTACTATAACTTTAAAAAATATTATTTTTTAATATAGATATCGTATAAAAAAATAACATGGGAAAATGTCTTCTTATCAAGTGAAAAAAATATAACAAGGAAAGGTACATTTCTAAGGGTATGTTTGTTTCCAATGATATATATATATAAGGGAGAGTCAATGAATGAATATTTGTGGGAGATCGAATGAAAGGATTTGAGAGATGTACATGAAAAAATGAGGTTGTTTGAAGTACGAAAAAGTGAAAGCGAAGTTTATAAATAATTTAATGGATATGATAGATATAAAATAATATTTTGAGTATGTAAAATATTTAGATTACAATTTTATTTTTATAGTTAAAATTAGTGTAAAATAAAATAAAATAGTTATTATCAGTTTTGGTATTATGATTATTACTAGTTTTATTATTATTATTAAAAATTTTAGTTTTAATATATTATTATATTACTAATGTTACTATTATCGTTATTAATATAATTAATTTAATTAATATTACTATTATTCTTATTATTAATTATCCATAAGATTTAATAATCATAATTATTATTTTTTAAATAATTATAATTATTAATGTATACATGACATATTTAAATAACAACATTGTTATAACTAAAGAAATTTTTGCTTAAGTACAAAATATGGTGTCGAAAATATATATATATATATATATATATATATATATATATATATATATATAGAATCAGGCATGTACTGAATCTCTATCTTTGAAGCACTTAGACAGATAGTATTGTATTTTTATAGACACATATAAAAAATATGCG
>Ga0099822_1012014_pt1 | contig 10431 bp, 8 predicted proteins | sample CowpeawhiteBW_FD_76839 | JGI IMG/M metagenome (GOLD analysis project Ga0099822, IMG submission 76839) | Root nodule microbial communities of legume samples collected from California USA - Cow pea white BW | ecosystem: Host-associated > Plants > Roots > Nodule | place: USA: California | collected... | reverse complement strand
GATTTCAATTAGCTAAATTAGTAGAAATTCAAATACCCTCAAAATAGGTGGAATTTGAAATTCTTCCCACTCAACCTCACATTCTAGACGATCCGAACGGGCACGATGACCTGGACGTGCCCGCGACCCAAATGTGCCCGATGACCCAGACGGGCCTGATGACCCGAACGTACCCGACGACCCAGACGGGCCCGATGACCCAAACGGGCACGATGACCTAGACAGGTCTGACGACCCAAATGGGCCCGACAATCTAGACGGACCCGATGACCCGGACGGGCCTAACGACCTAGACGGGCCAGACAACCCGGACGAGTCCGACGACCCAAACGAGCCCGATGACCCGGATGGGCCCTTCCAAATCATTGGGCCCGACGACCCGGAAGTGCGGGACGATGCAGACAGGCCCTACAACCCGGATGAGCCCGACGACCCGGACAAGAACGATGACCCGGACAAGCCCGATGACACGGACAATCTCGATGATCCAGACGGGCCCAACGACTTGTACGAGCCAGACTATCCTGACGGGCCCGACGATTTGAAAGGACCCGTAAGAGTTGTCGGGCCCGTTCAAGTCTCGGGCCCGTCTAGGTCATCAGGCATGTCCAGGTCGTCGAATGTGTCCAAGTCGTCTAGGTCATCGGGCATGTCCGGGTCGTCGAACGTGTCGAGTCGTCGGGTTCGTCCGGGTCCTTGGGCCCGTTCGAGTCCTCAGGCCATCCTAGTCGTTGGACTCGTCGGGGTCTTCGGGCTCGTCTGGGTGTACGGGCTCGTTTGGGTATTTGGACCCGTCCGGGTATTCAGACCTGTCTGGATATTCGGCCCCGTCCGAATTGTCGGGCTCGTCCTGGTCGTCGGGCCTGTCCAAGTCTTCGGCCATCCAGGTCGTCGTGCCCGTCTTGATCGTCGGGCCCGTTCGGGTCGTCGGACCCATCTGGAGCATTAGGCCAATGACCTAGACAGGTTGGACCGGGCCATATTGACGAACTTGACGGCAGAATCGTGCAGTATGGGCCGTCAAGCCTCTAGATCATCGGGCCACCCAACTTGTTTGGGCTTCCCAGTCGTTCCAGCTCGGGTGGGTCATCGGGTCTAACCAATTTGGTTGTGTAGTTGGGTTTGCCCGACCCAGCTGGGTTGTCGAGCATGTTTCCAAATGTATCATGAACTCAAAACATAATTAAGCCTAAAATAAATATTGTTAAAATTAAATTTTATCTCACAATAAATTCAAATTTTTTTTTTCTAAACAAGAAATTGAAATGTAAGGTATTTTAATTTCCTTATCCAAACAAATTATTTAAAAAATGAATGAAATTTAATTACAAGCAATTCAAATGCAAAACATTTCAATTTCTAAGTATCGTTGAAATGTTCCATCCAAACACAAGGTCAAGGCCCGTATTAATAAATCTGAATAGTGGAAATGAACAATCACGATATAAAATACAAAGTCTTTGATTTTCAGATCACGGAGCCGTGTGATGGGCGCATATCGAATTATTCTTTCGCCTTTTACTAAAGAATACCGTGTGCTCTTCACATTATACGGCATACGCCATTTTTCGAGAGGGCTGTGTAATTGTAACCCTGCAAATACTATCAATTTTTTGGATTTTACGGTCATCTTCATATGTTAAATTTGATTCCTTTTATGAAGTTGGTTTCTTCTGTTAGTAATAGATATTGATTCATATATAATTGATACATAGAAATTGATATTGATGATTTAGATAGACAATTGTATTTTGTATAATGGTGGTGCTATTTACAAGTCTGATAATTTATTATTAAATCCATTTTAGTACATATAATTCCCATTGTTATTTATTATAACAAATTTAGTATTCCTGTTTTGAATAAAAATAATCTGAGATACAGTATCATTATGAATTACGCCACAATTCATTAATTTGTTTAGTCATACAAGTTGTATCAATAATTTGTTTAGTCATGCAAGTTGTATCAAGTAATTTCAATTGCGAAAATTAATATTATGGACACATAATGTAATCATCTGTACAATAATAAAGATGAATGTATTTCTAATTGATAACATTTAAAAAGATAAGCCTAGTATAATTTATATAATTTTAATTTATACTTGTAAAGATTAAGTATTAATGTTTGTTAAACAAGTTCTTAATTAGAAAAACTAGAAAACAATATGTACACATTATTACTAATGCTATTTACAAAGAAATTTTGATAAATAACCTAATTTTGATAATTAAATATTAAGGAATAACATTTTATTTATTATATAATTTTAAACAATTTCAACAAATAAAAGTATAAATTAATAATAAATATAATTGTAATAGTAATATTGATATAGAATGTAAAGTATCTTCATTCAAAAATAGAATTTAAATATCACAATAAATAACATTACTTACAAAAACATAAACATCGACCACATGTAATCGTGGTATATACAGTAACAACACTGAATACTAAAATAACATTATAATTCATTTTATAAGTTCATATAATAATCAGTTTCATTGCTAAAAGATATAACAATAATTGAAGACAGCATCTAGTTATAAGTAGTTATTTTTCTTGAGTATTTAATATTAAATAATACTGCAGAAGTGGGTGCTTAAAAAATTTGGTTGACAAAGCATTCTCCATAGAAAGAGTTTTAGTGGATCATCAAAAGGAGTGTTTGTATTGAAAATGTTGCCATTATTTGCAGTAGAATTTAGTACAACCACAGCACCATAAATACAGTCTCCAAATCCTAGGTAGTCTCAAAAAACAAAAAATAAAGAACCAAAGAGAGTCGACCTTGATTATATCCTCTCTACTAAAATTGGATCAGACACTGCTTCGGGTTTTCACTAGGAAACCTAATACCATCATCAATAATCTCCCCCACTTCACTAACACAAATACAAAAATAGAGTGTGCCGAGTTATTTTTGTGTTATCCTTCACCCGCCAACCAGAACAGCATCCAATTATATACACAGTCATTCCCTTGGCTATGGATGCAATAAAAGATATGTCAAATAATTCCAATAATTCGTTGGGACATCAGAGACAAATGCACCTGCCCAAAAACAACTATATAATATCAAATATGAACAGTAGGTTTAGTACTAAACAACATTCTATCCAAGGAGAAAAACAAATGATTGTTTTAGACACTCCTTTATTAGTCGACTGAAGTGCATTTGTCAATACTGCAATCTGAAACCAATATTTTCACTCTAAGTGAAATATGGGACCATTTGAATTGAGTTTTTTTTTTTTTTTATTTCCACTCGGTTTCCTAATTTCAAATGTTTGCATAATAAATAGAGAAAATGATTTAAAAATTACATTTTATACAAGATACAATGAAAATGTGAAATGAAAACAAAGAAAAATTCCAAAATTTGTAAAAAATAATCTTGTAACCGTCAAAACTTACCATTCAAGCATAACCCCCACTGTAGTCAAGATTAAACAGAATATCCCGCCGGGCTTCTGAACCCAATCTATAATTCAAAGAATTTGCCAGTGATTGTACTCGGTCATCACTTTCGTAGTCCATTTCTCTCATGCATCGCCGCCTGACCATTTTCAGAATCAATTTTGACGGTTCAAATCCAGCACTCATCTGCCAAGGAATTTGATATACATCAATGAGCTTTGCTGGCAAATATATACATTTTTTAAAGAAAAAAAAGAACAGAGTAGATACCATATCATCAATCACTGCAAGAGCAGATTTGACATCCCGGTTAATCAGGTGGGCCTCAATTATCAGGGAATATGATTTTGCATTAGGCTTGAGACCCAGACTCACCAGGTGCTCAAACACTTTTGAAGCTTCATGTGTCTGCCACAAGATAATTAAAGAGATAAGAGAGTTTTCTTTGTTTGACACACCATATCTTACACAATTTTTTGAAAGCCTGTAGTACATAGTAATTAAGCAGAAAAAAAATAAAAAGAAAATATGTCCAATCCTACATCTGCTTCCAACCTAACATACGCATCCATTCCTATTATCCTATGCTATTCCAAAACAATCGAAATAAAGAAAAGCCAAACTGAGTGGCATCGATATAGTACCTATATATATACACACGAGCATTTTAACTGAAACATCGGACTTCGAACAGTTGGTTCATAAAGACAGTGGCATTAAATTTGATAAAAGTTTATCCTTGCAAATATTGACACCTAATCTCAATCCATCTACCTATTTCCTAACAGCTACATTAGACAATCTTGTGGCTAGTCATCTTTCTCAACCCTCATACTAGAGAGAAAATTTATCTTATTATTTTATAACATTTTTTGTTTATTGAATAAAAGTTGAAAGTAATCAAGGGTATTTTTTACAAGAAAAGATCATTCAAAAAGACAGTTTGAAAGGGGTTCTATAGAAAGGGACGAACAAATTTCTCAAAAAGACATCTATATAAGGGGATAGAGGTAACAAATGTCAAATATCATGCATCAAAGCTTGGAAAACTGATTTTATGTCTAATGCAGGCTTTCTAAAGGTGGGATCCGTGAAAGCAGTGAAGAGCATGAGCAAAAAGATACATATATAGTGGGTTGGAAGAACGAATCATCACCTTCTTGTGCTTCCCAAAGGCATACATCAGCCCATTGTACGAATGAATATCAGGGCTCAACCCAAAAGTAGATCCAATTGACTCAAATGTTTGATAAGCTCGATCGAGGTCCCATATGTTTGCACATCCTACAATGACGCAGTTTATTGCAGCAACAGATTTATAAGGACGCTCGGCATTCTTTAAATTCTCCAGTTGAAAATAAACCTATATAGAACAGAGCGTGATTAGATGAAGCTGAAGGTGGAGCTGAATGTAACATTACTAAAAACTGCATAGATCATGGCAAAAATTCAATCTATGCTGCAAACATGTCAACAGTAGAAATGACATTTTATGAATGTAACATGTCACAGCAACATAGAAGCTTTTTAAATATATTGTCAAAAATAGAAATTGTATCATCTATTTCCACATGAAAACATGTAAATATTAAAACTAGTGAATTCAATAAAAATGCCATGCATCACAAAGGATTGGATTGATAACAAATGTGAAAGGTTAGGTACTATTAAATGTTTTGTTCAACAGAGAAAGATATACATTATCTAGAGTCTCAAAACCCTTCTTAGAGCATGCCAAAACCAATGGATGTAGCGAGGTAAATGGGCAGAACAATTCTTCAGCTTCTTCACCCGTGTCTCCATAAGCCAACTCATACTCATTCAGTGTACTAAAAGCCTTTTGTAGATTTCCCAATGATGCAAGGGCATATATCTTCCCAAGGTATGACTCAGGATTAGGGGCTTTCTTTTTACGCAGTGAGCGGTCCAACACAGCCCATGATGCCCCTAGCAACTCAGAATCATAGGTTCTACCAGCAGTCAAAATTGCTGACAGAACTAAACCTTCATCTACAGACAGCAATATAGGGGCTCTTTGACGTTCACCCTTTACAATCCATCTGGCCATATACTCCAGGCCATAGAAAGCTAGTTTGCTATTATCCTCTCGAATTGCAGTTTCAACAATAAAATTGCACAAGTCCCAGTTGGGGCAGAGAGCTTTGTTTACATCTGATGCCTGGAAACAACAAAGAGATTTGAGAACATTAACAGAAGAAACATCAAGTTAGTAATCAATCTGTTAAAGAAAAATTTATGTCTAAATTGCAATTTTGGCCTCCCTTTAATATTTCCTCCGAAATTTAAGTCCCCAATTTTAGATACGTTTCATTTCATTTTAAGTGAACCCTAATCCTATCATATTCATTTCAGGTATCATCAAGAAATAATTTAATTAATTAAAATTAAAAAAGAAATAAATGTATAGAAATTTGAGGATTGAACCAAAGTTACAGGTTTTCTAAAATATAGGTACAAAATTACAATTTAGACAAATTTTATTAAGCGTCAACAAGACTAATCACTCACCCTGCACCTTTCAATTATTGTCACCAAAGTATCAAGCCTTCCCTTACTGAGACATCTCCGTACACAGCTCATAAATACCTTCATTGACAAGACGTTACCAGATTTCAAAATTTGATCTATATATTTGAATGCAGTATCAATCTGGTCTGTGGAAAAGAGCATTCCAATAACCAAGTCATATGATTCGTCATCAGGGAGAGAGTCATTTCCTGTCTGCAGCATCCTGATAATATCATAATAACAAAGAAAAACTTGATATATAAAGAAAAAATGTAAATGTGCTCAATTACTTGTACAAATACCACAGACAAATTTCGCTTACACACTAATGAAAGTTATTTATTTTGAAGTGGATAGTCTCATTGGTCTGCTTATTGGCATTTCAACTGTGGTTTTTGCTCAAAATAAAAGGGAGGTCCATTCAGATGAGTGTGAGAAACTTCATTTGAAGTACAAAGCCTAATGAGGCCCTAACCCCTACCAAAGACGGAGGAAAATGCTTAGGGAAAATAAACTTGTTTAGGAGGGAAGTTTCTTTGCCTTCTTTCGCTTACTTGGTTTAGTTTTTGTCTTAGAATAAATTCTAGACTTATGTTTTCTCTTGTGTTTTTGTAGGTTTGCTTTTGGCACCTCTTCTTTTTGTTGACACTCCCTTTGGAAGTTTTGGATGATGAGAAACCTAGCCCAACATGAGGATTGGTACTGGACACCCCAAGGTTGCTAAGCTTGATGGATGAAGGGCCTTGGAGCTTGGCCCAACACTTGGGGTAGCACATGGAGTGGAGAGGAGACTCAGTAGGCCTTCTAGATGGCCAAGGTCGTGTGTCTCATCCTTGGAGAGCAAGGAGGTGCCCAGGTCATGCTAGGTATCTCTAGTTTTTAGGTTGCCCTGCCTTCGAGAAAGATACTTTGTATTTTTGCTAAGTGGTCCCTACTCATGCCTATATAAGGGAGCCACTCCACCACTTGTAAATGGTTGGAATTTTGAGTATATACACTTACATTTCAGCCATTGTGAGCTTCCTCTTTTGAGAGTGCTCTAGCTCTTAGTCTTATCTTGAATCTTGGTTCAAGGGTGGCAACTACCACTTATCTTGGGTTGGTCCATCCCCCAAGAGGCGTGCCTCGTTCCCACTCCCTATACCCATCTTATCTCTTCATCTTTTGCTTAGTTAATTCAAGTTCTTTTATGTTCAATTCCTCACTTCTTCCGCCATTTATGGTTCACTTCTTGTTGTCTTAATTTTTTGTTTCAATTGAATCGTCTACTCCTCTTTTGAGCTCCTTTGAAGTGCACATTCACATAACGTCTAGTTATCTTAATGTCCAATAGAAATCTTCTTGGAGCTTTCTTAAGCAACATTAACCCAAACACCTTACACTCCTACAAAATATAAGATGAACTTACATCAAAGCCTAACTTCGTAAAAGCTAGACATTAGGAGTGGGCTCACCTCAAATTAAAACAAATCAAATGACATAGAACCCACTCTGTCTACCCTCTTGTGTGTATGCACTGATCTTTCAACCTGATGAGTTGACAACGAAACTAGAATTTCACATCAGCTGGAAATTAGACACAACTCCAACTTCTACATTTTTTTTTCATTTAACAGTTTGGCTTTTAAGAAGTGTGGGATCTCCGCTACACCAAGATTAACAATAAAAAGTTTCAAAACGTCTATCCAATTCTTTTCAATCCAATTACAATTAACTAAACATGTAATGTTAGTTAAGGTAATATATAGTTAAACCATTGGCAGCACTTCTAGCATTGTTAGCTCTTGCCTGGTAAGCAATATTACACGCCATTCCAGAACAGTAATTTTACATAACCAAAGCCAAAACTTCTCCGATATCCACATGTTCATTTCAGTACTTTGGAAAAGCTACACTCGTTTAAGAAAGAAACTTATTTTACTTTTCTTTCGTATTGTTCTAATCCTACAAGTGTCTACTAGAAAAGTTAATCCAAGACCTTAATTAGATCTAACTTTTTGCAAATTAAGAACTTACAATACTGTACACCGGACTAACCATAAGGCAATGCTCAACGCCCTCTCACTAGCTCATTTTGATCACGGTCATTTGACCACTCACGGCTGCAGGATCGTTTACAGTCCAATAAGCACGACTAAGAAAATGAACTTATCCGTAACTCAAAATTAACTTATGCATCAACAGAACTTTAGAAGCTCTCTCATCTATTAACATCTTTAAAAGATTATAATCTTTGAACTTACATGTGCAGTTCACGGAGGAAATGCTCTTATTTTTCTTCTTATAGAATTTTCATTTTGTTAAATGTGCTCATGGAGAACTGCCCTAATAGTATAACGAGACAAGAAGAATTAGTAAATTTCCATCCAAACAAATTAATATTTGACAGAGACTCTATTTGAACGAGCTTCACCATAAGAAGCTCTACTAGAAGAGAAAAATAAAAAATAAACTTCTTAAACTTGAACACAATTTAAAAATAAAAATATTAGAAAAAGTATAAGCCATTACAAATTAGTAGGAGAAACTGATTTCCAGAAAACAATAATAATAATAATCCTGATATAGTAGTAGCCCAAAAGCTTCAGACCTAAAGAACTGCATTGATTTCAATTCAAGGAAACGAGTGCGATTACAAGACTAACCGTTGGAGCAATTTTTCCGCGGCGACGGTTTCGTTGGCCTGGCACATGGCTTTGAGGACGAGGTTAAACGACGCCGTATTGGGCTTGACATTGAAATCGTCCATCTGAGCGACGAGGTCGAGGAGGTCGGAGGGTGAGGAGCCGAGCATGAGATTGGCGCGGAGGTAGTGGTTGAAGAGGTTGACGTCGGGACGGTTAGGCTTGCCGGTCTTGTCGAGGGCGCCGACCCAGGTCTCGAAGGTGTTCTTGACTTGCGTCCAGTCGTGCGAGGCCATGCAATCGCCGAAGAGGTTGAGTAGCGCCTGAGGGTCGTAGGAATCGGCGGATGCGCGGTTGTAGAATCCGACGGGAGCGAGCGCGTGGGCGGAGGGATGGGAGGAGGAGCCAGGGGTGCGCCAGTTTTGGTTGTAGAGAGGGCTGCCGGAGGCGGGGTTGGGAGGGAGAGGGGTGGGATCCGCCAGCTGAGGCTCCTGCGAGAGGAAGGGGAATGTGGATATGGTTTTGATGAGGGAAGAGGGTTTCGTGAAGAGGAGGGAACGCGTGCGGAAGAGGATCGCCATTTGCGACGCCATCACTGAACTCTGAGAGAGAGAATGACTGTGTTTTCGGGTTTAGGGCTTTCTTTTGCTTGTTCAGGGTTTGAAATTTGGTAGGTTGGAAGGGGTGAGGGGTAGAATTGGTAAACTGAAGTTTTTTTACGGCTTGTATGTTGGACTGCGTGGAGTCAAACTCTTCCTGGGTAACTTATTCCTGCACCTCCTTTTTTTTCTTCCTTCACCCCCATAATATCCATACTAAATTCTCCTTTACTAAATTTGATAAAAGTACTCATGCACCTTTTCATTTTTTTTAATACATGTACAATCTGGAAAATATTTACGATTTTTCTATAAATTATGAACTCCAAAATACATTCAAGATCTATAATTATATTTCAGATTACAAAATCTAAAATGTATTTTTTTCGAGATTTCAACCTACCTATGGATGCAACCTGAAAACATGAAGGTGCAGCCTTGGATCACAAAAGTATAATTGCTCATGTACCCCCATAATTGCTGCATACACCCTCAACTTTAAAATGATTATTTTGCCCTTCATGTATTATTTCATCCGATCAAACATCACACTGTTCCAGAATACCAATTTTAGGAACCGTCCATCAAACAACATCTATAAATATTTTATGTTTTTTACCAATAAATGACATCCACAACTATCAAACATTATGTCTTAAACATGATACAATATAATTACTTTCCAACATAAAATCAAATTCATAAAAGCTCATCTAAAATTTCTTCTGATCGTTAATGTTTCATATACCATTTAAAGTTAAAAGTTATAATAGTCCTAATTCTTTTTAATCATGTTATTTATATGAAATCTCTATAGTTTTATTAATAATTAATTTATGTTAAAAAAAATAGTTTTCTTTAAATAAAATCTTACCTCTTATATCTTGTTTGTATTTTCTTGTTCCTATCAAGACCTAAAGGTCGATAAAAAAAATTAAAGGAAAATTATGAAAAATAAATAAATAACCAAGTGAAAAAAAGTAAAACATACATTAAATTTTTTGCATAAATATAAAAGGATTTACGAACCTTTTATATGATCATATTTAAAAAAATAATTAACTATATATATATATATATATATTATATAATTGATTATCTTCTCCAAAATACATTATTACTGTATTTATATATTTACAATATTTGTACGTTATTTTATTTTATTTTATTAATATATATATATATATATATATATATATATATATATATATATATATTTTGTGTATATATATTTTTTTTTTTTTTATTTTTTT
>Ga0099822_1012013_pt1 | contig 10432 bp, 6 predicted proteins | sample CowpeawhiteBW_FD_76839 | JGI IMG/M metagenome (GOLD analysis project Ga0099822, IMG submission 76839) | Root nodule microbial communities of legume samples collected from California USA - Cow pea white BW | ecosystem: Host-associated > Plants > Roots > Nodule | place: USA: California | collected... | reverse complement strand
TCCAAAGTTCAATTTTAATTATTTATGCAAAATTTAATTTCATACATTGAAACTCAAAATATGGATTTATTCATTAGTTTAAATTAGTCACTAATTACACAATTAATTAGTATACACGAGTCTTTTGAGAAACGATATCCCGGTCTTACCGGTTACTACTTGCACGACTTGGTACACTTGCCAAAGTTTTAACATCTAGCACATGATGCAGCCTCTTGTCTAGCTTAGAATATTTGCTCTCAAATTCCTTATATTATTTAAAAAAAAACAATTTAATTCATATATATAATTCCTAACCTAATAAAAAAAAACAACAAAAAATAAAAATACTAGACTTACATGTGTTTTCCTAGATTGTTCATCCACAAATTCACCATTACCCTTTTGTATATGAGTTTGCTTACAAACTTCATCAATATGTGGTCTACGACCCAATTCCTTCTCTTATAAATAACATGATTAATATAGGTTATAAAGAAATATAAACAAACTTTGTTTGGTACACTTACCATGCAAATTGCATGTTCATGTATAGTAATGGATCCACCTGTATGCAAACTCTTACCTATTTCAGATGCCTGATTTTGTCGGGCTTGTAAACACCAACAAGATGAACTCTTCAATTTTAGCGATGGACACCAGCGAGATGAACTCTTCAATTTGAAAGAGATGCTCGAGAAGTTGTAGAAGACCTCGACAAAAGAGTTCAATGTTCATTTTCACACAAAAAAAAACTTTTGTTAAACTTTTCAAAGCTTTTTTATTTTTTATTTTTTTTATTTAAATTTGTATGTAAATTCTATATGAAAGGTATAATTTCATTTATATACGAATTTTACAAACGAAAAAAGGGAATGAAACTTGTTTATTGTTACATACAAAAATACAAAAATAATTTGTATGTAACGAGATTTTATATGTAGAAAGAATTTTGTATATAAAATTTGTATGTAAAACTTAATTTATATACAAATTTTAATTCACATGTAATTATTTGTAAATAATTTTAATTTTTTTTGTAGTATATTACATACAACGTAACTCACAAACTAGTTACAAATCAAACATTTGTTGTTAAGTACCTTCCAATTTTCATTTACAAACTAGTTACAAATCAAATATCATTTGTGGTTAAATACCTTCCACCTTTCATTTACAAACATACACAGTTAACTCATCAAATGAAAAATAATCGAAATTCAATACTATAGATCTCTTTACCAAAATTAAATGAAGACAACTTTATTATCAAGAGAATCCACTGTTTCATATTCATACACCTTATAAAGTGTGAGAAAGACAAAGATTTTTCTGCAATTCACTATTGTTTTCAAGAGAAACTCATAGTAAAATGACTTTCATAATTACAAAATAAAAATATCCTTATTTTCTGGACTTTACTTAATTTATTAGAAATATTCATATTATATATATATATATATATATATATTAAATTTTTCATATAACTAATATATTATTGTAGAAGTTATAGAATCATGTCACTTCAATTTTTTCATTTTCTTTTGTCTTCCATTTATTTTGAATAAAAAACTACCAATAGAGAAGGAAAGAATATAGAATTGGATGACACGTGTATCCAGAATAAGTAAAAATATATTTTCAAAATCTAACTCAGTCTTGATAACAAGATATAAAGTAGCTGTTAAAAATAAAATATAATAAAAAGCATGCCCTCACTCCTATTAACTTACCCCAAACAATTAATTAAAATATAATATAATAATTAATCATATCCTTCCCATAATGTATCCATTTAAAAGAACCCTAAATACCAATAAACAACGTGATTACTTCCAAGAAAATGAGAATCACTCCTAATAACACTATAGTTAGCTAAACAAACTAATGCTCAAACTTTATTATATATATTGATTTATAATATACAAAATCGAGGGGAATGCGATTTTTTTATAGCAGTATTAGGTAAGAAAACAGTCTATTTACCTTTCATTAAAAAAATATTTAATTTTTACCATAATTATCGATAATAGTATATTAACTATGTTATCAATCAGTTGACAATATTATATATAGATTATTTGTATTTCGTTTTAAATCACGTAATCATTTGCAATAAATTTATTAATTTTTGTAATAGTTACCTTTAAAGTCATAATATATAACTAGTTGGAGTACATTGTATATAGAAATTAAACTCATAAAAACAGTTTATTTAAATATTATATATAGAAATTAATTATATTAAAATCATGTATTAAGCAGCGTATCTGATTAATTGATAACAAATTTCATATACAAATATTTAAAAATAAGTTTGTTCATAGATTTATCTAGAACTGCTGGGAGTTGAAGCTTGACTGTTGAGTTGAGTGGCAGCGATAGCATACTATTTTTTTAGGTATATTTATATAATAATTATAAATCAAGATTAGTATTATTATTAATTAATAAATTAATAATAATAATAATAATAATAATAATAATAATAATAATAATAATAATAGCACATATATATAAGAAAAGCAGTAACTCACTTGGCTCACGTTGCTGCTGGAGTGTGCAAAGGAAAGATACTGGAGGTTGTTTCTAGGGTTTCCGATGGAGTTTGCAAAATCAAATAAGTCAACAAAATTTCTGTAATCCCATATTTTTCTTGACAAACAATGCCAACTGGATTGTGTTGATTTAGATTCACCACGCTGCTGCGGATAAGCGTGCGCAGCCATAAACAACTTTGAATTTCTACTTTCGAACTCCAAGAAAACCCAATCAAACACCATGGAACGTTCTAGATCTAAGAGGAACTACTACTATGACCAAGATTATGATTCTGAGACCGTGGCCAGGACCAGGCCGCGCTATAATCACCACTACAGCGCCGGTGCCGGGAACCACCGCCACCGCGGCGGAGGCGCCCGTCATGCAAAGGCGCAGGACTCGCAGCTCAGCGTCACAACCAGCTACCGCATTCTGTGCCACGACATGAAGGCCGGCGGCGTGATAGGAAAGTCCGGCAGCATTATAAAGTCTATAAGGCAGCACACCGGCGCGTGGATCAACGTGCACGAGCTCATGCCTGGGGATGAGGAGCGGATCATCGAGATTTCGGACACGCGCCGGCGAGACCCCGAGGGGAGAATGCCAACGTTCTCGCCGGCGCAGGAGGCGCTGCTGCTGATCCACGAGCGGATTCTGGAGAGCGACGCGGCTTTTGGTGTGGCGGAGGAGGAGGAGGAGTACAACGGGAGGGGCGGCGGCGGCGGGAGGGACCGCGTGGCGACGAGGCTGGTGGTGTCGAGAATGCATGTGGGGTGTTTGTTGGGGAAGGGAGGGAAGATTATTGAACAAATGAGGATGGAAACCAAGACGCAGATTAGGATACTCCCTAGAGATCACAACCTTCCCCGTTGTGTTACCATGTCTGAAGAGATTGTTCAGGTGCCCAACCAGAAAAAAATAAGCTTGGACTGTTTTTCATCTCATACTTAAATTACATGCATGATATGCTCTGAGCTCTAAAGACAAACGAAACCTCCTTCATTAATTTTGGTGAACTTCGGTTTGGACTGTGAGGGAGCAAGTTACTCTCATCCACCCTAGCTGAATTTGGAGGATACTTATTAAAATTCAAGAACCGAAGATATTAATGACTTTTTTTTTTTCAGTTTCACTCTTCAATTTGCATATTTACCCCTTCATTGATAAGCTTCGCGTAAACTAATTAACTAATGTAATAAATCATCGATTGTAACTGACCTTGGCTGAGGCTTGAAGTGCTTATGAAGTGTCCTTTTTTAAGGTTACTTTCAAGTTTCAGCTAAAAAGCTGGAAAGGAGGAATGATGTTGGGGTTCAAAGCAATCTTTCTTTGCATTGTAGGTTTTTGAGTTTATTCTATGTTGGATCATTGGATTTGTGCTGCATTCACCCAAGTTTTTTAGTAATCTGTTTTGATTTAGTGGTGGATCCTGTGCATCTGTGATGATCTGGTTGAACTTGGCTAGATCGAGTATGCATTTATTGGTTGATACTTGCGTGAATTTAGTCTGTTTATTGAAATAGAAAGCAGGCATTACCATGCCTATTTGAAGATAACATCTTTTATACTGCTTTCATTCATGATGTTGATATGAGAAATATGGAGATGTAGGATTGTGCTTGGTCATTCTGTAGAAATGTGTGATTCATCTGGAAATTTACGCATTTTAAAAATATATGGACTAAAGGTTTGCCAACATGTGATGTTTTCTGCAGGTAGTAGGTGATGTAAATGCTGTAAAGGATGCTATAGCTAATATATCATCACGGTTGAGGGAGAGTCAGCACCGGGACCGAAGTCATTTCCATGGACGTGTACATTCACCAGAGCGATTTTTCTCTCCCGACAATGATTATATTCCTCATGTGACTAGTGGATCTCGTAGATCATCTGTGGATGGGGCCACTTTTGGATCACGAGGTTCTAACACAACTAGCAGAAACAATAGTCACTCTGCAATGAATTACTTAATGGAGCCTGGGGCTGCTCCTGTTGCCGATGATGTGCAGGGCTACTATGGGGAGGAACTGGTTTTCCGTGTACTCTGTCCAGTTGAGAGAGTTGATCGTATAATTGGGGAATCAGGGGGAATTGTAGAGTTCCTTCAGAATGAGGTTGGTGTAGATGTTAAGGTCACTGATCCTGTTGGTGGTTCTGATGAACAGATAGTTATCATTACTTCAGAGGAGGTACTTTTGCTTCCCTTATTTTTAAATTTTTTTGCTTCTCTATCCGATGTGTAGGGTGTACAACTAGTGCAAATTCTTTTAGGTGACTAGTTCAAGTTTCAAGTGTTCTAGGCACACTGCTTTCCCTGCTTAACTTCAACATTTTTTTTGGTGCAAGTTGACATATGTCCGCTTAGATATGATACATCACATGTTTAAAATTCTAATTGTTTCTAATTATGTACTCAAGGGTCCTGATGATGAGCTGTTCCCAGCTCAAGAAGCTTTGTTACATATACAAACCCGCATTGTCGATCTTATTCTAGATAAAGACAATACTATAACCACCAGGCTTGTTGTCCCATCCAGCGAAATTGAATGCTTAGACGGAAAGGATGCTTCACTTTCAGAAATAAGGAGGTTGACTGGTGCTAATATTCAAATTTTGCCAAGAGACGAGCTACCTCCATGTGTTGCAAAAGCCGATGAACTTGTACAGGTTTGTCATTTATCCCACAGCTGGCTGATATATTCTATCAGATTCCTTTGATAAATGTAGTTTATAAGTGTTAAATGATAAATGTATAACTTAATAATGATGATAGATGTTATTCCTTAAAGCATCATACTGGGTGCATACTTTACAAACTAAAGAAGGTACTGTTTCATTATTAAAATGATTCTCCAATACATGGTATAGAGAGGATCCGGATGAGAATGAGCTTGGACACAATGATAGACTTTTTGTCCCGTGTGGGGTAACACTGTGGACATGTTTACCCTCCCTCCCATGACCCCCAATTAGGCAGAAGCCTCATGCACCCAGTCTAGAGAGGATCCAAAGCCTTACCTTCCTGTTCTGTAATGTTAAAACAAAGACCTGGACACTCAAAATCTGCTTTCTCTGTTTCTCAATTGCTTCTTTATTGGCATTACAGATTGTAGGAGAGATTAAAGCAGCCCGAGATGCTGTTGTGGAGGTGACATCAAGATTAAGAAGTTACTTGTACAGGGATTTCTTTCAAAGGGACATAGTACCACAAGTTTCCTTGCCTGGTGTGGAGGCATCTTCTTCCAATAATTTAGTTCCAGTTACTGAAACTCTCACGACCTATCAAAATATGCAAACTGTTGCCGCAGCCCTTCCATCAAAGGTATTCTTTGATGTGATGAAAATTGCCTTATTATCTTCAATATATTGCCCATCATCTTTATTGATCTGTTATTTAAATGATTAGCATTTTTAGTTTGTTTCTTGTCTTCTCTGAAAATAACTTTTGAGCACAGGAATTAAAAAAGTTATTTTTTCGTTGTCCCATGAAAATTTCTTATTTTAACCAGTAATGGGGAGGTTTTTTCATGGGTGCTATACCCTTTTTCTTTGTTTGGGAAGGGATGAGGTTCTGTTCTCATACTGTGTATCTTTTACTGTTACGCACTTGAAAACTCACCCTCAAAAGCTAAATAATATTAAGGGGAAGAAAAGAACCATATACTTAAACACTCCACTAAGCACCCATACTACTTGATGTGAGATATAGGCTTCGTGTATAATACCAAATTCCCTATCAAAGAACTCTTTCTAAGAGTTGACTTCTCAACTACTTTCACTTTAGAACACTTTATTCAATGACACTTACTATACTCTCCCATTGATCAGAATCTCCGTAGGTAGTGAGATCCTGAAATCAGTTATCATACCAATTGATAAGAACTTGGAGAATCTAACTTCAAAAGCTAGCTATTAAGGGGTGTGAACCAAAAACTTAAATATTCCACTGAGTATTCCTTACTAAATGTTGGACTTAACCACCCGATAATACCTAATTTCCTATCATAAGGAGTTAAGTTATATCATAAAAATGGAATTTATCTGATACTGTTGATATAGAGCAAGTTATTTTTGAAACATAGGTTATCTATCGATCAAGCAATTTTTTATTTTTGCAATGGCTATTTAAGTATAGTCTTGTATCTCAGGTGTTCTCAATTTTCGGTGGCCAAACCATATAATTAAAGTTATGGCTTCAATAGCTACTGTATAAAGAATGTTTTTTTTCTATTTGAAGAAAAATACGAAGTTTTAATGTTTTTCTCTTTTTTATCGAAAGGAAACTGGAGGATCTAGCACTGAGATAGGAAAGCAGAAAGAAAGTGATCGCCGCGATGACGTGCTTAGTGGTTTAAATAGGTAACTGTTTTTTCCTAATTTTACAATAGGACGTGGTACTGTATTGTGTGCCTCTCTAATGTTTTATGTTCCCTCCTTCTGGTTAGGATTGCTGTACCTCTTGTCACAAGGAGTACACTTGAGGTTGTTATACCAGAGTATGCAGTACCAAAGCTTATAGCAAAGTCCAAAAGCAAGCTTGCCCAAATAAGTGAGGTGTGTTGATTTGATCTTTTAGTACCTTACTTTGATATTTGGATTGTGAAGTGCTAGAAAAAGCATACCTATTCCAAGTTGTTTACTTTTGTGTCCATGTTTACTTTTTATTTACTCTCTTGCATAATAATTGAGTAGCTCCCCACTCCCCCAAACCAAATTAAAAAAAGAAAAACAAATAGCAATTTAATTAATTACTCATAGAACGACAATGAGAGAATTTTTTTTCTTTACATTATTTGACTTGTAGATTGTATCTAGATCATACTAGATTTATTTTATTATTTAGCTTCAAGAATGAAAAACAAATTACCCGATATTTCTTGGATTCAGATTCTAGAAATTGTTATTATTTTATTCTAGAAATAAATAATTTATATTCACTAATGTTTCATGGTAACTAACAGTTATCAGGAGCCAATGTAACCCTAGTAGAGGATAGACCAGACGTGACGCAGAAGATTATTCAGATATCTGGAACTCCAGAGCAGGCAGAGAGAGCCCAGAGCTTGCTGCAAGGGTTTATTTTGAGCAGTAAGTCCTTATGTATCAGACCTGATTTTTATTCTCGTGAATGCAATTGTTTTTGTCTTGATTTTTAAAGAGATAAACCCCATGGTCTGTAAATAAATAAAAAAATTGAATCGATATTTACTTGTTGTTTTAACAGCACAAGAAGACGGCCCTTAAACTACTGAAATCCCGAAAGCTGGTTAGACTAAAGGGAAGAATGATTTAGTGCCTGAAGCATTTTGTTCCATGTGTTTACAAGATTGTTGTGGCCAAGGGTTGAAATTTTCAACGAGAGAAGCATCTCCGTGTAAATGTTGTACTAAGAGAGCTTCTTTTTTAGTTTTGTTAGTCTTTTAGCTAGTGCATGGGAGCAATTGTTAGCTACCCTACATGCTGTTTTCCTAGTTGATCTCATCTATTAATTTGAGTAAGTAAATCACAAGGTTTTATTATTCAAGCCCAAAATTTGGGAGGGGGCTTCAACCTCTCAATATGGGGTTTCTATTACACGATGCTACCTCATTTAACAAATCCAAATCACAAGTTTGAACAGTGGTGAATTGCTGAGTTGAAGTTAAATACTTCCGAATATGCCTTCTACAATCAGCACATGGATATGTAATATTTGCTGAGACACAAATTAAGGAAGATCTACTGTTTTAAAACAACTTAGAAGGGTGAAATAATTTGAATGATCAGAAAATAATTCAGTGAACAATAATGTCGTCACGAGTAATGTAGTGTAACTAGGAATTATGGGTATTTCAATTTTGGTTTAGGATGAACAGTAATGATGTGCCTTGCAGATGCAGATGCAAGTAACAATGGGATTAGCTACTTTGAGTTTGGGTGCTGTTGGACTTCAGGTTTTCAATAAAGAATGATCATGTTGGAGAAATAGAAGCAATGAAGATGTAAAAATGAATACCTGTTTTTCATCTTCAGGATAAGAATGAATACATATTTTCGCCTTTAACAAAGAATGTGACAAACTAATGGGAATGAAAACTTATTTTTCACCTTCAACAAAGATTGGAAAAAGGTGAGATAGGGCGAGGAAATTATTTGAGTCAAGGAAATTGGAGATGTTTATTATAGTGATATAAATAAAAAGAATTAAACAACAAATTTTACAATTTTTTTTTATGAAAATCAAAAAATTATTATATTATAATATGTACAAAAATACTAAAAAAAGCACTAGTTTGAATGGTAAGTAGATTCGATTATTTCAAATAAATTCTCTAATTTGAGTTTTGTTGACAGAATAAAATGTAATAGAGAAAGGCAACTAACTAAAAGTAATTTACTGTTTTTTTCAATAAAGATTAGGACATAAATGATCCCTCTTTACCACTACTGCAGTAATTACTTAAAAATAATGGAGGAATTATCATTTAATTTTGATGAGATAGCGTGTCATTATTTCTTACAAGTACATGAATAATTTTTTTTAAAAGCATTAAATTTCTTATTAAATTGTTAAAATAAGTAATTTAAGTTCAGGGACTAAATAAAACTTTATAAGCATCAACTCATATCAGCATGATAAAACATGTGTGAGCTGTGCCTACATCATTTTGGACAGCGCCTACACGTGTTGGCCCATTAAGCAGATGATGTGCGGGTTGAAGGAGTTAAGCCGCTGGGTTGCATCATGCTGGCCCCAAAGATGGCAGCTGAAAGTGTGGGTAGTCACGGCCCAATAAACCTGTAAACGTGGGCGCTTCTTTCTACACCTCCAACAGTTCTTCTGTACCTCTAAAATTTACTATTATGCCCTTATTTAACTTACAGGTGAAAGTGGGTAGAGACGCAGTAAATTTCATTTACTGCGTCGCCAACTTCTCTGCACTCCCATTACTATTTCTTCTCCCGTTCCTTCTCCGTTCCACTGGTGCCTTCATTTAAAATTTTCTCAGTTTCATTCTCTGTGGTCCCTAAAGAAGTCCTTGAGCTTTAATTTTTCTGAGCTTCATTATTTCATTCTTTGGTGGGTGGTGGTCCCTCTTCCCAGGTTTGTATAACTTTCATTAATTTTTTTTAAAGGACTCTTGTTTATTCTCTCGGTGTCTCACTGTGCGTTGTGATTCTTGTGGTTGAAGGTTCTCTGTTTGTTAGTTCTTTGAAGGAAGGTTGTATTCTGAGTAACCTCCAAGTGTGGTACTTCCCGTCCTTCTGTCCAGGTTAGCCTTAGCTTAACTTTTTTTTTTCGTTTATGATGTGAAACGGAATTCGTTTTTCGTTTCAGAAACTATGAAACAGCTTCCACATTTCGTTTCAAAAAAGCAACACGAAATCTTTTTATGAAACGAATTATGGAATCCGTTTCAAACCATTACGAAACGGATTATGTAAGTTGTTTCGCGAAAAAAGTTAAAATTTATGGGAAACGGAATTCGTATTCCGTTTCCCAAAAATTTTGAATTTTTTCCCGAAATGGATTACATAATCCGTTTTGTAAAGATGTGAAACAGATTTTGAATTTCGTTTCACATCTTGCCAATGATATAATCAGTATATATTTTAATGTAATTTTAGGATAAACTTTTGAATTATTTGTATAAACTAATAGTGATACTTCCGATTAATAATATATATATATATATATATATATATAATGGGAATTTGTGAGTAATTTATACGAATGTATAAACCTTGCAAGTGTTACTTTGATAAATTCGTTTGTAGCTTTTGCCTTTAACTTTGGTGATGCTTTGTGATGCAACAGATGATGTTGACACACGGGCTATCACACGCAGATTACGGCAAGATGGCAGCCTCATTGGTGTGTTGAGTACCGACAATTCTATAACAGATGAGGAACTACTTAAGATGTCTCGTT
>Ga0099822_1012011_pt1 | contig 10433 bp, 4 predicted proteins | sample CowpeawhiteBW_FD_76839 | JGI IMG/M metagenome (GOLD analysis project Ga0099822, IMG submission 76839) | Root nodule microbial communities of legume samples collected from California USA - Cow pea white BW | ecosystem: Host-associated > Plants > Roots > Nodule | place: USA: California | collected... | reverse complement strand
ATATATATATATATATATATATATATATATATATATTTAAAAAGTAGATATATAAAAATGTAAGTTTTTAATGTAAATAAATTTACATTATTAATAAATCATAATGGATATGACTTTTAAAACAATTGTGGTAAAAGTCCACTATCTTAGCACAAATAATTATGTCATGGTTACATGGAAGTATATTAAATGTTTATGGTGTATTAAATGATTAAACTAAATGAAATTTATTATATTAAGTAGCATTTTGTAGAAATTTTAAATATATCTTCATATAAAATATATATTTCATTATAATATGAAACAAGAATTTGTTTCATTATATAATCATAAATTAGTTATGCTCACTGTAATGTTAAAATTAATAATTATTTATGTGTAAGATATATAGGTTTGGTTTAATTTTTTTTTCCATCTTTTATTATATTTCTCCTTACCTGTCCTTTTCAATATCTGTAGTTTTTTTTACTCTCTCCAAACGTTGCTCTTAATTTTTTCTTTGTTCCCATTTCTTTCAAAACACAATTTGTAATACAGACTTTATATACATATGTTTATGCTACCTTATCTTGTATTATATATATTCATATATATATATATATATATATATATATATATATATAATTTGAATAGTTTTATATTACTAGACTAGAATACATTATTTATTATTAAAAAGAATAATTAATATTATCATAATCTTTCCAATATAGTTTATTAAAATCATAACAAATTGTCTGATTTTGAAAAGAAAAAGTACCTGTCTAAACATAACAATACTGAAAAAACAAATATAATTGACTTAAACTGTGTGCATGAGTGTACTTAAAATGTAAAATAACATTAATATAGTTATATATATTATTTATATTTTTTATGAAATGGCAAGTCTCAAATATATTGTCACATGATTTATTATTGATAATATTAGAATTTGTTTAAACTTTATTTTTTAATTGAATATATTTTCTAAAGCTGAATGTTTAAAATGGGAAGGTGTATCAAGTTAATAAAATAGTGTAAGTCTAAAATATTAAAAGCATTTGATAATAAATGTGACACGTAATAATTTCAACAATATTAAAAATAAACCAAAAAAGTATAAATAAGAAGAGATAAGATAATGAAATAAAAAAAAAAACAAATCTTCTGAAAACTTTTATCGATCGAGGTTCATCAAAATAAAAGCCTCGTTCATTACACACATTCTAAAATATAGGGAATTGAATCTTTTTTTTTAACAATATTCATTCGGACCGTGAGAGCCAATACCAATAACAACATGTCCGTGAACGAATCATGAGCACTCCAATCCCATTCTTCTCGGTAGTAGTTATGTTCAGAAAAGAAAGATATTTACGAGAAATTTTATTGGTAGTGGAATATGTCACTATCGACACCGGTAATAGTTTTATATACTAAAATATTATATATTATTGAAACTAATAACAAATATTATCATAATGTTTCCAATATTGTTTATTAAAATGGTTAGAATAAATTGTCTGTTTTCGAAAAAAAAAAAACACCTGCCCAAACGTAATATTAAAATGTAGAATAACATTAATAGTTGTTGTATATGTTATTTATTTATATTTTTGTATAAAATAGCAAGTCTCAAATATATTGTCACATGATTTACTGTACATGATATTAAAATTTGTTTAAACTTTATCTTTTAATTAAATATATTTTATAACTTAAAGTTTTGAAATTTAACATCCTTAATTAAATGAGAAAAAGTAAACACTAGATGTATCAAGTTAATAAAATAGTGTAAGTCTAAAAATATTAAAAACATTTTAAAATAAATGTGACAGTTAACTATACAACAATATTAAACATAAAATACAAAAATATTAATCTACTAAAATTTTGAATAAAGTTTAATAGTAAAAAAGGAGAAGGAAAAAAAATTGAAAAAATTCACAAAGATGAGATTAATCTAACTAAACATCATTTATTACAAATATTTATAAAAGTAGCCATCAAAACTACTTCTTTCTTTTAGAAAATCGAGTGAGTATCACCACCAATAACAATGAATTAGCTATAATCAACGAATATGTATGAACGATCTTTTTTTTTAAGTCAAGTTCCAACTATCGCCACCAATAAATTAATTAATTATAGTTAGAGGTGGATTTTAGTGTAGTAAAAAAAGGTCGCGTGCCTCAAGTCCTTGTTAAAACTGTTTATGTGCTTTTGGACTATATATTTCTTCAAGTCCTAGAGTTCAACCTCTAGTCCCTGATACTTCTCATTTAAATCGTCATTATCAACCTCTGTGTCCTTTATCTTCTCCTTTATCTTCTTCTCTGAATCCATGCACTTCACCTTCCACGAACCAAGGCGTTTCTTCTCGGCAACTAGCTCCTCCCTCTCCTTGTCCCAAACCGCCTTTTCTTTTTCATACTTAGCCTGCAACGCCTTCATCTCCTCACTAACCTGTTCCACTTTGGCCTTCCCTCCCTCTTTTACTTCCTTTTGCAGCATGCTGCCCACCCTTCGACCCAAGATTAGGGTCTTACTGTTGAATTCCACCATTGCTCTCACCAAAGCATTAAGCTCCATGTTATCCAAAGAAGATAGCACGACCTCATCCAGACTAATCTCAATATCGTAGCGAACGGTGGATTCAACAACTCTAAAAGTCCATCCCTTGGCCTCTTGATCCCGAAAGATGACCCCGATCCCAAAAGCTTGACCCTAATTCTCTTAATATCCTTCCCAACCCCTTTCTGAACAGGGATTATCGCTTTCCTCTTGGTGTCGCCACTACTCGAACCTCTACTAGAGGCTCTTGCATGCTGGGAACCTCAGTATCCCCAACATTCTTGGACTTTTTCGCTAGCTCTTTCCTCAAGCTCTTGAATAAATCTTAAATTCTTCTTTCCCAGTAGAACCATGTGACTACATCACAAGCACACAATTTGTCATCATTCTTACTTTAAAGAAAACTGAGAAAAAAAAACATGATACCTTCTAGATCAATGAGAGGGTGCACTGATAAATAAATCCTAACTAGACCCTTAGTAGGTAATTTATCAGTAAATCTCCCCAGAACTTACTATCCACTTATCGTTCATCGACAACTCCTCCTTCCTCGTCCCCTTGTAACGTTGTGGGTTATTTGTCCAGTTAAAGGGAAACTTTGTACTCCCATCCTCATTATAAAATAATGAACAACCCGACTGCTTTACAACTATCTTGAAGAAGCCATCCTTAAAATGCTTGAATGACGGCGAAAAAGCATTCAGAATGCTTATGCCTGGTCGACTAACTAGAGATAGCCAGGTGATTCGATTGTTAGGCCGAGTATCATAAAAATAGAGAAAACACTTTAGAGATAGACGAAGATACAACGACAGACATAAGAGTCTAAACGCTTGTAGGTACCCCCAAGTATTGGGGTGTAATTGAGTTGGTGCAATGTTGAGAAGACACAGTACCCCCATACTAAAGTCATCAAAAGGCAATCGAACATGCAATTGCGAAAATTAGCACATGTACATATAGAAGAATCCTTCGACAGCCTGCTCCTACCCATGACACACACAGTCAACGACACTAACTGCTCTAAAGACACAGTCTCTAGGGATGCATCTCTCTCAAACACACGAACACATCTTAACGATGACTCCAATAGCCAGGACCATCTAAATAACAAATACTGGTTTCTCACATCTTAGGCCACCCAATCATACCCAACCTTGGCCGAAGAACTACTCTCAGGCACCTCTTCAGTCGGATCTTCCCTCATGTCTAGGACAACATCCATATGCATCCCTCTCTCACTGGATACAAAACCACTTGACTCACTCATCAAATCGTTATCCCTACTACCCGTACCCAAGATAGAATCTCTATCAGACATACCTTAACAAGAAGATGACGACACATTGGTAATATGCCGACGCAAAAAAGCTTGACGAAGACAAAATACAAACTTTATCAAATCGTGCAAATGAAAAGTGAATCCACAAATATGCCCTCATATCTTATTTATAGGGTTGAATTCCATCTCCAGACTTTGCTGCCCAAAAGCCATAATCATTATGCGCAATGCATTCAAAAAATATCATCTTAAATGCGATGTCTTTTTAGCTTCTCTTGACACGACCTCTAGCCTTCCTGTCCCATCTCCGTCATAACCTTTGTGTCGCATAAACTCCTAAAGGCTGAGGGGCTACCATACCCTAGGTATGTAGATCAAAGAAGAGGATTTTTCTTTGCAAAAACTGAAACGCTTACAAAAAGCCCTTAGCATGACATATCTTACTAAAGGCTGAGGGGCTGATGTACCATAATGGCCGAATTGGCCACTATGAACCAAGGATTGGCTGATATATTAACAATATTCAAATTGAACCACTAACTTAGGAAAGTTGATAACCCTAAAGATCGCTAAACTACCAAATACTCATCAAACTTGAAAGAATACTACACGGTGGAACAATGTCTATGTAACGATAATGTTCGCTAATTACATGACCTTCTTGTAGCCAACAACGCCACCCAACCTAACTCGAGGTAAAATAGTTAAAACACTAGGACAAAGTGTTGAATATGTAGCCTGGGCCTAATTGAGCCCATATGGGCACAATAAAGAACTGAACCATTAAAGAAATAATCAAGGCCCAACTCACAACCTAAGCCAAGCAAGAAAGGATTAATCTTCTATGAATAAGAGTGGATCCCAGCAATTAAAGGCATGCATTTCATTAGTGCATAATATGAGATTTGACTAGAAGAGCTTGGACTAACTTTATCATTGGAGTTCTTTTTGTAGGTAATCCCCAAGCGTCTCATCCAATGTCAAGTGGCGAAGACATAATCAATAGGACAAAGAATATCCATCTGAGAAGCTCAAGGTTTGTGTTAAGATAAAGTTTGAGTCCCATAACAATCTATTATTGTTCCTGCAGGAACACTTTATGTAATTGTTTTTCAAGAAATTTATAAAGAGCTAATAATAAGGAATTTGTAAGAAATGGAAGAGTGAAAAGAATGACCAAACAAATTATTATACAAAATGTATCTCACTATTTAGATTTTTCATTAAAGATTTCTTTTTTTTTCATATTCAAATATATATACATTATACTATGAGAAATCTATTTAGAAATAATTTTATTTATACATATCATTGATATATAAAGACAGAACATTTACAATATAGATTTATGGTAACTCAATAGATTTATGGTATAAAAAATCCATGCTTTACTTATATATTGATATGAATTATATTTTTCTATGTAACAGTTTTTATATTTGAAAATTGAACATAGCTCTCTTCTCCCTCTCAAATATAAAATCTTATCTAATAGAACTCAATGTAGTTATACTTACTATTATGCTAAAATTAATTGAATTACTAAGATATGTACATTTTTTTTTCATTTTTTATTCTATTTATCATTGCCTCCCCTTTTCAATATCTTTAACCTTTTCTTTTTCCTCTCCCAACTTTCTTCTTATTTCTTTTTTTACTTTAGCCACATTTCTTCCAAAGCACAATAATTTTTAATACATACTTAATGTACATATGTTTATGCTATCTTATTTTGTATCTCTCTCTCACACACATACATATATATATATATATATATATATATATATATATATATAACATGAGTAATTTTATATTACTAGCTAATATTATCATAATGTTTCCAATATTCACTAGTGAAAAAGTTATGTTCTACATCGATTTTTTATGACCTATTACATCGGTTTTAGACTCGATGTAGTAATTAGCGATGTAATAAATTTGGAACCCTTTACATCGGTTATGGAACAACCAATGTAACACACAGTATTAGAAAGAAAAAAAAATACAAATATTCTAGTTCTCGAGCTGACAATCTTTACCGGAAACAAATGAAAACTTATGCAATATCCATTTCTAAAAAAAGAATTACACAGAATAGCAATCCAACAAGCCTTGAGCCAAGATCCATACAAATGTTCACAACATGAATTCATATGGAAGCTTTTATAGAGGGCAGACTTTATAAATGAACAACAATCCCTATGGAAAACTAACACTTATGATGAAAAAAGCAGCAATGACGTTCAAAAGAGTAGCAACAGCGTCGAACGGAACAATAACACCATCGAATGGAGCATCGATGGTAGGCGGAGCAGGGATGACGACCGAAGTAAATACAGAGTTGGTGACGACGAACTAGCAGATTCAACAACGACGACAACGACGAGCGAAGCAAATCTAGCAGCGACGACGATGAACAGAGCATATTTAGCAATGAAGCAATGAGAAGAATAGATCTAGCATAAGTGAGGTCGAGTAAAGCAGATCCAACAACTCCAACGACAAGCGGAGTAGAGCAGAGCACCACTAACACATGGTTGTGTGGTGGAAGTAGAGTTTCAAACCAGCAGCGATGTTTACGCGAACGACGTTGTTTGAACGAAGAGCAGTCTACGCGAATGGTGGCTCTACGTGAGCGGGTTGCACGAACGAGGGTTTGCACTAGTGGCTGCTTGGACGACATTAGAATAACCTCAATGCGAAGGATTGCAGTGTTCGGTGGTGAAGTAGAGCAGAGGAAGAAGAAGCGCAATAGTAGAGCGCGAAGAAGAAAATGAAAAATGAGGGGGAAACCAGCTTGTTGGAATAAAATGAGGTACTATATCAGTTCCATCATTTAATCGATGTAATATGATTTACATTTCTTTTCTTTTCTTTAAAAAATAAGATTATTCAATTTCTTTTCTTTAAAAAATAGATGTTACATCGGTTATCAGAATAACCGATGTAATAAAATTCTCAGTATTTTAAAAAATGCCATCGCGCATTGTGCTACATCGATTTTTGTGTAACTGCTGTAATATCTTGTTGTAGTATGCCATTTCTGCACTAGTGATTGTTTATTAAAATCATTAGTACAAATAGTTTGTTTTTGAAAAGAAAAAAAAAATACTTGTTCAGACATAACAATAATGAAAAACCAAATGAAAATGACTTAAAATATATGCATGAGTGTACATTTTGACTTAATGTGGAACTTAGACTCACTTGGATTCCCAACAATATCCCCTCAAGTGTGAGTTTCCTTACTTGACCCATGAACCTTCGACTCTGATACCACTATTAGGTCTTTCGAGAGAGGATCACTGGGATTGACACCACTCTTAAGTCAAAACCTTAAGGTGATGGGTTTATGGGTCTTTATCTTTATATGATGCTCCACTTTCTCAATTTTGTTCAATGTGGAACTTAAACTCGCACTTGAATTCCCAATATAATTCTAATTCTTGAGAAATTTTTTCATTGGTAAAATGAGTGACAAATTTTCTATCAAATTTAATGAGATTTTTTTACAAATTAAGTAGAAAAGGATGAAAATAAGAAAAAAAGAAGAGGAGGAGAAGGAGGAGGAAAATCCAGAGCCGATGGCACTGGCAGCGTAGCGACACAACAACAATGCAACGACGAAGTAGCACTGGAGGCCACGACAACAATGGCAATCAAAGTTGGAAGAGAAGGAGAAGGAGGAAGAGGAATAAAGGAGGAACGATGAGAAGGAGGAAGAGGAGACATAGGAAGAAAAAGACCTAATATTTTTAATTATATTTCATAACTAACAAATACAATTCAAAAAATTAATTAAAATATACTTAAAGTTTTTCTCACAGTGTATTAGAACATCTACCTACCAATTTCTTTTGTATAGTGAATCATAAAAAACATCTTTTGAATTTTATTTTTCTTTTAACATCCCAATTAAATAGATAAATCCAATTTAAATAAAACGCCACATACTTAAATACCCAGAGAGTACGAAGATTTGGGATATGAAGTACACAGTACCCCAAACATATCCATAATACATAAAAGAGGCCCCACACGGCCTAAAGCAAAACATACATGTAAAATAATTGTACTAGGTCTTGTATAGACAAGGGAATCATAACTAATAAAATCCTTCAGCGATGGGCCCCATAGTGGGCCCAATACCCGTCCAGTCCATCAAGCGGGAGCATCCCTATCATCATTTCCACTGCCAGGGGTTCTCACATCTGCTCACATCAATAAAATTAATGATCATCGCAAAGAGGAAACCACACATAACATACAAGCAAGCGAAAGGGTAAGCAAGTGTAAAAGAATCTTATATCATCACAGTCAACATGCAGTTTCAGATCAAACATAAATAACAAACATTCACACATGGATTACCAAATCACTTAAGACCCCAAGACTTGACTATCCGGATACGTAAAATGAGGCACCACCACAAGGCAGTGGAATTACGTCCTAGCAATGAGGCGTCACCACGAGGCCTTCGCGGAATTACACTCTTACAAGAGGCACCACCACATGGCCTTCGTGGAATTACGTCTTGCCCTTGAGGCACCACCATGATACTCGCGTGGAATTACGTCCTTATGTTGAGGCACCAGCATGAACTCTCACCACGAGGTTCATGGAATTAAGTCCAATAGGTGAGGCACCACCAGGGACTCCCTTTAGGAAGGTCCATGGGATTACGTCCAACAGATGAGGCACCACCAAGAGCTCTTACTACAAGAGTCATGGAATTACGCCCTACTCACACTTTGTACATGTTTCACCAACCAATCAGAAAGATCCCATGGTACTAATATCATGTATAAACAACCAATCATACATCTCATGCTTTCCAACTCATACACAATAAAGCAATATATCACTTCCACCTCAACCTCATATAATAATCAAGGCATCATCCCTCAAACCATTCAAGTAAAGTGTTCAAGCCAGGCAAACAAGCAACCACATCATTGACCATTCACATTATAGCACACAACTCGCCCATGTCTCGCTCAGGCTAGGAGACCTCGCTCAGGAGAGAGAGATCCCCTCGCTCAGGCGAGTCCCTTCTCGCCTGGGCGAGAGCTCGAGCAGTGGAACAGTGGCCCCTGCGAGTTCTCGCTCAGGCGAGCTCCCTCTCGCCTAAGCAAGATCACCTCTCACTCAAAACGAAGACAACTCGCCTGAGCGACTGTTCGTGCAGAAAAACTTGGGCGAGCCTCTGTTAGTCTCGCCTAGGCGAGGCATGCTCGCTTGGGCGAGAAAACCAGTGCCCGCCACTGTTCACTCCTGAAAAACGCAAGAACAACACCAAAAAGCATACTTTTACCAATACCAAGCAATCAAACCATGGGCATACTTCAAGCATATGATTCAAACTCATAAAGCATACTAAAATGTAAATAAATGTAAACCCTAGCTTCCCTTACCTGGAAAGGGCTTATACGAGACTTTGACACCAACTGCAGAGTGCGACAGTTCGAGGAACAGTCTTAGAAACTGGAAGGACAGCAGACAGTAAAAGAACAGAGTTACCATGGAACCCTAAAATGGGAGAATACGAAAATAAACTTTAGGGAGTACAGGTGCGAGCTTAAGAATTACTTACATGGAGCGGAAACGCAAAAACTAAGCTCGAGCAGTCTTGACCAAGATCAGAGTTAAACCCTAGCAAAACGTTCTGAAAGAAAGGGGGCAGCGTTTTAGGTTCTGTTTGCAAGAATGAGACTGAATGGGGAAACCCTAGCAACTTTAGGGGTCTTAACACCCTATGGGCCAGCCCTTAGGTCCAATAGATTAAGGTCAGCCCTTAACATTATGACAGAAAATAAAACTGGGCCTTACGTCTAAAAGAAGACGGAAGGAATTGAAAATAGTAATAATTTCATTTTAGATTATATATATTTAAAAGGTAGAAAAATAAAAAATATATTTTTAATGTGAATAAATTTAAAAATTAATAAATCATAATGGATATGAATTTTAAAATAGTTGTAATAAAAGTCAACATCTTACCACCTGATATATTATGGTTACATAGAAGTGTATTAAATGTTTAAAAGTTTGTTATATTAAGTAGTATTTAATACAAATATTAAATATATCTTCATAAAAATATATATTTTATTGTAATATAAGACATAGATTTATTTCATTATAGAACCATAAATTAAGTTGAATAAATATGACTTAATGGGAAAAGTATACTGATAATAAATAAGTTCTTAATTATATTATAGACATAAATTATTTATCATATTTAATAGTTATTGACATCCGCATATTATATATATATATATATATATATATTCAAATTTTTTATCTCAAATATAATGTCTTATCTAAAATACTTCCACCAAATTATACTCACTTTAACTTTTAAAATAATTTAATTATTCATGTGTAGATCTTGATTCAATTATTTTTTACAATTTTTCTTGTCTTTTCTTTTCGATATCTTTTTGCCTCCAAACTTTTCTCTTCATTTTTTTATGGTCTCATTTCTTTCAAGAATACAATTATTAATATATATATATATATTTTTATATTTTTTATTATGTAATTATATATATATATATATATATATATATATATTTTAATTTTTTTTTTTTTT
>Ga0099822_1012010_pt1 | contig 10434 bp, 5 predicted proteins | sample CowpeawhiteBW_FD_76839 | JGI IMG/M metagenome (GOLD analysis project Ga0099822, IMG submission 76839) | Root nodule microbial communities of legume samples collected from California USA - Cow pea white BW | ecosystem: Host-associated > Plants > Roots > Nodule | place: USA: California | collected... | reverse complement strand
TCCGTATTCGTTGTGAGACGACTCAGGGTTATCTTAACCCTAACTATTTTCTTCACTACAAACTGGCAATACTGAAGTTGCTAAAGTAGTGATAATTTGATCGCCTAACGACAGCGATATCAATTTGACCTGAAACATGGAAGGGATTGGTAGTAAGGGTTGACATAATATATGTATATGCATGATAAATCTTTCTTGATTGATTGAGAATGGTTGGTCTGTGTCAGTGCGTAATTCCTTGGAGTCTCTAGGTGAGACTTTCAGGGTTGCGTTAGTGGTCGGGACGTAATTCCATGATCCCTGTTAGTGGGTGTCCATGGTGGTGCCCCATCTATATCACTTGGTAAGGATTCAAGGTAAAGATTGCATCCTGACACTCTAAGGAGTCAGTTAGTCTCACTTAAAGCAGACTGACTCTTGTGGTGAGAGTAGCAGGAGGCTTGAAACTCATTAAGGGCTAACCTTGTGTGTGAGGGAATTGATTCATTGTAACACTTGTAACACATAGCTCGGGGGTGAGCAGCTCGGGGGTGAGCAGCTCGGGGGTGAGAAGAGGTATCCACCACAAGTGCAAGCATTCACTAAATCCGACCAGGTTATATGTATCCGGATGAGTCGAGTCGAGTCTTAGTGTATTGATTGAAAGGTCATAACATGCTTGGATGATATATGTATATTGGATTATGAAGGTATATTTGATTGCATGATAAAAATATTGTTGGATCTAGCTTACCCTTTACTTGTTTGATTGTTTTGTATCTTGTTCTTTTACCTTTGCGATGATCATCAATTTATTGATGGGAGCAGATGTGAGAGGTACTCGCGGTCAACAGAGGAGGGATGATTCCGCTGCATAGTCTACATGGGCTGGACTTTATTTTCTTAATGGGCTTTTCTTTAGGGCTGTGGCCCATGTACCTGTCCGTCTTTTGATTTATATACATTATGTTAAACTTTTCAACTAGTTTCCTTTCGGGCATCGTGGTGTGCCTTGGGTTGTAAGGAATTATGTTTTAAACTCCAGGATTGCGCTATTATTTTATCTCTGTGTGACGCTTCCTTTAGTTTCGCTTATTAAATTAAATGGGGTGTTACAACTTATACTAATAACACCACTATGAATAATAATAATAATAATAATAATAATAATAATAATAATAATAATAATAATAATAAACTAATGATAATAAAAATAATATTTACGCTATAATTATTAATGTCAACGTTAATACTAAGGCCAATGTTAATGATAATAATAATATATAATTATATATAAAGATAGACATCACCAACAAAACAAATAAAAATGACAACTAATTGAAATATGATCCCGTAGTAAATTAAATTAAGATGTGTGTCTAACTGTAATAATAATAATACCATTATAATAATATCTAGTAGTGATCAAAATAATAATCATAATAATACAACAACTACATATATAAAGAGATACACATTTTTTGTATCCTATTTTGTTTTTACAATTTTATCCTCTTAATTATTATTTGTTAAAATTAAATATTGATTCATAATAAAAAATTTATTTTTTACTTTTATCATTTTATTAATTTTAGTAACTGTTTTTTTAATTCTAATAATTACACGGATATAGAGATAAAATGAATAACAAAACGAATAAAAAGTGCAAGTAGTTGAGATATGATCCCGTAGTAAATAAATGTAAACTGCATGTCTAATAATAATAATAATAATAATAATAATAATAATAATAATAATAATAATAATAACAACAACAACAATAATAATAATAATAATTAATAGTAAAACTAAAATTATATTGCGTAGTGATAAAAAATAATAATAATAATACAACTCCATATATAAATAGATAAACATCTTTAGTATCTTTTTTTGTTTTTTTTTTCAATTTTATTCTCTAAATATTATATTTTAAATTTAAATAATTATTTATAATAAAAAATAATTTTTCAGTTTTATTATTTTACTAATTTTAGTAACTACTTTTTGAATTGAAATTATTGTTCACATGTAAAGATAAATGAACAACAAAACAAATAAAAATGGCAAATAATTGAAACATGATTCCAACATACTAAAGAAAAGTAAAATGTGTAACTAAACATAATAATAAAAATAATAATAATAATAATAACTATTATAATAATTATAGTTCTTAATAATAATAATAATAATAATAATAATAATAATAATAATAATAATAATAGAAAGAATTATAGTTAATAATAATGACAATAATACTTATAGTTGGTAGTAATAATGATCATAACAATTATAATTGATAATAATGATGATAATAATAATTATAGTTAATAATAATAATAATATAATTATAGTTAGAGATGATAATAATAATAATATAAAAATAAAATAATAAATATTATGAAAATTAGGTTATATTGCTATAATTGTTATTATTAAAATAATGAAATTGTTAATTCAATTTTAAATATAATAAATAAAATTGATATCACAATATGGTGTAATTAATTGATTTTACGAAATAATAATAATAATATATGACATGTGCGTGTATACACACATTTTTTATTTAATTTTTAGTTTTATTTAAAATAGTTTTAGAATAATAATATAATTGTTCTTATATTTATTTAACCATTAAAAATACTAATAATAATATTAATATAAATTGTAAATTATTAAATTTTTCAAAGATTAAAAATTTATTTAGGGAAAGTATTTAGTATAATAACGATTTTTGTAATTAAAAAAACACTTATATTAATAACACCACTATTAATAGTAATAATACCAATAAAAATAATAATGATACCAACAATAACAAACTAATGATAATAACAATATTGTTTTTGTTATAAATATTAATGTCAAAGGTAATACTAAGGCCAACATTAACGATAATAATAATCTATAATTATATATAAAGATATACACCACCAACAAAACAAATAAAAGGACAAGTAATTCAAATGTGGTCCATAGTGTCCTTTTTTGTTTTTACAATTCTATCCTCTTAATTATTATTTGCTAAATTTAAATAATTATTCATAATAAAAAATTATTTGTCAGTTTTATCATTTTACTAATTTTAGTAAGTATTTTTTTAATTCAAATAATAGTATTATAATAATAGAAATAATTATAGTTAATAATAATGACAATAATACTTATAGTTGATAGTAATAATGATAATTAATTATTATCAATAATAATAACGATAATAATAATTATAGTTAATAATAATAATTATTGTAACATCATAATTTTAGCAACTCAATTAATAAACTAGAGAGACAAAAAGAGACACAAGATAAACAGACTCGAAATAGACAAATGGAAAAACATCTAACACAAAAGGATTCAAAGCTGTAAGTATCCATGAACACCATCCAAGCAATTCAAAACATGTCAAATATTCACTAAGCTCAGAGAGAGAATTGAAAGCTACATAACCTCACAAAATATGCATTGTATCACTCAAATCTCTAGGCTACTGTTTACTCTTAAAGCACCCCTAAAAAACGAAAACACATGCAAATCAAGATCAGAAGGAATTTTCAAAGTTGTAATGGTGTTGCGGACAAGGTGTGGAACATATGGATAAGTGGCTAAGCAATGGGAAAATACGTCAAAATCAAGCATGAAAGAAATTCCAAACTCTAACACTTCCAGATTCAATTCTCACACAATGCTCAAACCCAAACCTCTTTTCTTTCTTTTTTTTTTCTTTTCTCATTTCTTTTCATTTTTTAGTAGAGAAACAACAGTTTTCAAGTCTGACATAAAATCTACAAATGAGCAATCCATGAACAAAACAGGTGTGCGCACAACCACACTTGTTGTGTGCAAACACACTTAAAAGATAACACTATTCCCAAAACAATTCCAAATCTCCAAAATTTCCTAAGGCAGGATGAATCATTGTTTTCCAGGCTAAGGGCTTATAATGAGCTATAGAACAATGAAAGGGTATGCAAGCTCAAAAAGGGCTATCAACAAAAACAGCCAAGGTAGGCTCATCTGGCTGTAGGCTCATCGAAACAAAATTGCCTAAATCGTATCCAAACATGCATCTGAATCAGAAAAACATAAAATAGAGTCAAGCCAAGGCCACTGTGCAAGCATTCAAGAGGCATATATCACACAATAAAGAATAGAGACTGGCTCAAATCCTCACACAGGTAGAATAACTAAAAAACTCTTGACATGTAAAGAAAAAGCAAGGATATGAATCCACAAAATAACAAACAGCTCATCCTCCAAGAGTGCAGGAAGTGCCCAAAACAAAACTAGAAAGACAAGCAAAACAAAAAATGAAACAAACAACTAACTCAAGCACAATATCAAACAATCAAACATCAGCAAATGGACCTGGACAAGTGCAATAAAAGTAAGGAAGGAGAAAGAAAACTCCTTGAATCATGGTGAAACAGAAGTGGGGTAAACCAAGGAAATCTCCTCCACAACAGTATCCACCAAGGTAGGGTTGTTGAGAAATGGCTTCAGATGATGCCCATTCACTTTGAAGCTCTTATTGGTGGATTGACTCTTGATCTCAACTACACCACAAGGATAAACATTAGTGACAATGAAAGGACCAATCCACTTTGACCTCAACTTACCACCCATGAGTCCAAGTCTGGAGTTGTACAATAACACTTGTTGACCAACAACAAACTCTTTCCTCGTTGTGGAGCTATCATGGAATCTCTTGGTTTTCTCTTTGTAGAACAAAGAGTTCTGATATGCTTCTAGACAGATCTCATCTAACACGTTCAATTGTACCTTTCTTTCCTCCTTAGCTTGATCAAGTGAGAAGTTGCATGATTTGACAACCTAGTAAGCTCGGTGATCTATGTCCACTAAAAGGTGGCATGACTTACCAAAGACAACCCGATAGGGAGACATCCCTATAGGTGCCTTATAAGTAGTCTTGTGTGCCCAAAGAGCATCCTCAAATTTGTTGCTCCAATCTTTTTGGTTGGGTTGTACAATCTTCTTCAAGATCCTCTTGATTTCTCTGTTTGAGATCTCGACTTGTCTATTAGTTTGGGGGTGATATGGTGTAGAAAGCTAGTGCACAACCTCATACTTTTGATGCAAAACCCCCATGGATCTATTGCAAAAATGGGTGCCCTAGTAACTAATGATGGCTCTAGGAACTCGAAACTTGCAAAATATGTGAGACCTAACAAAGTCTACAACAACTCGAGCATCATTAGTTCTGGTGGCCTTGGCTTCCACCCATTTTGAAACATAATCAACAACAAGCAGAATATAAGTGAAACCAAAGGAGACAGGGAAAGGGCCCATGAAATCTATACCCTAGACATCGAAGACCTCACAAAATAACATGGGTTATTGAGGCACCTGTTGTCTCCAACAAATGGCTCCTCCTGCTCGTTGGCATTGCTCACACATGCTACAAATCCTCCACGCATCATTGAAGATGGTAGGCCAATAAAATCTGTGATCTAGCACCTTGCGAGCTGTCCTTTGTGTGCCTAGATGACCACCAGGTGCAGATGAATGACAAAATTTGAGGACTGAGTCAATCTCATGGTCTAGAATGCATCTCCTAGTAACCTGATCCATAGACATCTTCCACAAATATGGGTCATCCCAAATATAATACATAGCATAACTCTTGAGTTTATCACATTGAGCTCTGGATGCTAGGGGAGGAAAAACAGAAGCAACAAGATAATTCACAATGTTAGCAAACCATGGGGAGGGAAAGAAGCATAGAGTGTCAACAAACTTTCATCGGGAAAGTCATCCCTGATAGGTGAAACATCATCAACAAACCTCTTTATCCTGCTTAGGTGGTCTGTAACCAAATTTTGTGCTCTGCTCCTATCACGGATCTTCAAATCGAACTCTTGGAGCTAGAACATCCATCTTATCAGTCGCGTTTTCGACTCACCTTCTTCAATAGGAACTTCAGAGCTGCATGATCAGTAAACACAACAACAAGAGAACCAAGCACATATGATCTAAATTTCTCAAGTGCAAAAACAATTGCAAGGACTTCTTTTTCTATTGTGGTATAGTTCGCTTAAGCAGCATCTAAAGTCCTGGAGGCGTAGTAGATCAATCGAGGCTTCTTGTCAATCTTTTGTGCTAGGACAACTCCCACGATATAATTTGATGCATCGCACATGAGCTCGAATAGGGTTGTCCAATCCGGTGCCTGAATGATAGGAATGGTGGTCAGGGCCTTCCTAAGGCAATAAAAAGCCTCTTTGCATACTTCATCAAAGATGAAATCAACATCCTTTTGCAACAACTTGGACAATCGAGGGGCCTTCTTACTGAAATCTTGAATGAACCTCTCGGACAAAAGAGGGGTAAGGTAACTATGAAATAACTGAAATCTTGGCAGGGTTAACTTTGTCCAGACTATCTAAACATGCATCAAAGGAGGATCCATAAATAGTAAAATCATCCGTAAACACCTCTATGTAATTTTCAAGAAAATCACTGAAAATGCTAAACATGCACCGCTGGAATGTACTAGGGGCATTGCATAGGCCACAAGGCATCCTCCTATAGGCAAAAGTGTCAAAGGGGTAGATGAATGTGGTTTTCTCTTGGTCCTCAGTTGCAATATGGATTTGAAAGTAACCAGAAAAACCATCAAGAAAGCACTAGTGAGATTTACCCACTAAGCGCTCAAGCATCTGATCAATAAAAGGTAGTGGGAAGTTGTCTTTCCTGGTTTCTTGATTTAGCCTTCTGTAGTCGATGCAAACTCTCTAACTGTTTTGCATCCTAGTTGGAATCAGCTTCTCTTTTTCCTTTTTGACTATAGTGAGGCCTGTCTTTTTAGGAACAACATGGATGGGGCTAACCCACTGACTATCTGAAATAGGATAGATGATCCCAACTTGTAGAAGCTTGGTCACCTTCTTCTTGACAATATCTGAGATCACAAGGTTGAGTCACCTTTGTGGTTGTTTCACTAGCTTTGCTCCATCTACCAATAATATCTTGTGCATGCATGTTGATGGGCTAATACTAGGAATGTTAGCCAATGTCCATCTGATGTGACCCCAATAAGGCTTATAGCATTGGGCCAACACCTAGGCTCATTCTTTTTAATTTCTTTTATTTTCTTTTATTTTAATTAAATAAATGTGTTCTAATTGGGTTTGTTTGCTAAATGCAGTCTATTTTCTAAGCTGCCAATTATTGAAGAATTGGCATTGGGCTTGCGGCCTAACTCTCATCTACATCAAATACTAAAATTTTCTCCATGTGCAGCAGTCTGTCACCTGTTTGGGCTTGCAAATAGCAATCGATCCATGAACCATTAACTTAATTGGGCTCGAGCCCAATTCTTCCAAACCTACCTGCGTCCGTTCACGCCTGGCTTGCTTCTTCATCTTCACATCTCCACACGTCAGCAGGACAACACTTTTGTATGGGCTTGCAACGAGTGATTCAGCCCATTGCCACCAAACCTAGCAACGCGATGAACCAGCCTTTTTCCTCTCCTCTGCTAGAGTTCACACCTTCACGCGTAGCCTCACCTCTATCACGCAAACCTTAACAGCCGCTAGAGTCTCCATCATGTTTTTCTCCCATTTCTCTGTTAGTGTTTTCTTCTTTCTCCATTCACGCATGTGTGCTTGTGCACAACACTATTAGGATCTCTGTATAAGATTTCCAAGTCTTTCTCGTCATTAGGGTATTGTTAGAACAATGTTCCTTTTTCTTCCTTTTTCGTTTTCCGACTGCCTCACCTATATAAAGGCAGGCCAACCTCATGTAATGTAGCTTTGATGAATGATAGTTCGGTTAAGATCACTCCTACCGATCGTCTTAGCTCCCCTTTCCCTTTAGATGAGAATTTCTCCTCCTAGGGTTCCAAATACAGTGTGTGTGGAGTTCAGTGTGAGGAACGAGAGCGAATCCAACCTTTAAGAGTCTTCCGCTACAATTCCAGTCGTTTCCACCGAACAAATGACTGTCGAAGGCTGTCTCCGTCGAATAGAGTACATTTCGGTTGATCAACGGCGCTGATGGCCTCATCACCATCCAATCGACTTCTTGTGCTGTTTAAGAACATGCAACAACCTCTGCTCTTGTTCAGTAGTGAGGGAGGTGGAAATGATGACAGGCGGTTTTTGCTTATCCTCCAAATATACATACTTTAGGTTGTCTGGTAGGGGTTTCAACTCTACAATGTTGGATGCTGGCTGAATATCAGGAACCAGAGGGGAGGGAGAAATGGGTTCCACAGCCTGTACCTCGATGTAAGACCTGTAGAATTTAATTAATTAAATAATTAATTAATTAATAAAAGCGGGTAGTGGGAGCCTTTATGGCATTAAATTCTAAATTGTATGACGTGGAAAAGTACTAGCTCAAGTGGTTGAAAGTACTTTATTTGTGTGAAAGGACTTGGGTTTGACTCCTATGTATGCCAATTATGTGTTATTTAATTATTATTGTTTTTAATGTATGATTGACCATGTTGAATAATGAGATAACTATAGGATTATGTTAATCATCAAGAAACATGAATTGACATGATGGTTTAACATTGATTTGGCATTGGCATGGTGGTGGGTTCAAATCTTGGAGAACCCAAATAAAACTTTAATTTTGCTTAATTTAGTTTTGGCTTAAATATGAAAAGTTGAAGGAAACCCTAGTCGAATGGCAACCTACAGGTGACTGAAAAACAATCCATAATGCAACCATGAATGGCAATAAACACCTACATTAAACCATTTTCGTTTTTATGCCATTAACCCACATTAAGGCACCATTAAAAGGTAAAATTTAGGTTAGAAGAAAGGTTTTGCAAGGCTGCCATTGAGGTGAGAGAACAGAGCACAAAAATTAGAGAGTGGTGAGGATGAGTGAGGCATTGGAATGAATTGAGGAGAGCTAAGGAAAGCTATTGGAAGCAAGGGGAGAATCAAGGGATACTCAAGTTTTAAGCAAGGGAAAACCAGGTTAGGGGAGTTTACACGTTAGAATTTTATGTTTGGGATTGAATTGCATGAATATTCTGAATTGTATGATTACTGTTCGTTTCTGGTTGAATTTTGTGTTTTTGGTTCGACTTTGATGTTTGCTGGGTTCAGGGATGATTTTATCGGAGGGAAAGTCAGTTTAAGTTGCGAAGGGATGAATTATTGTCAAAATTCATGGAGTTTCGCATAATTAAGGCCTAGATGTGATGGAACATTGTTAACATACTTTTAGGGATTGATAGAGTTGGGAATTTTTTTGATTGGGGTACCTTTATTGTATAATTGCATTATAATCCTTAGTGGGAATAATTAGGATGAAATATGGAGTCTATGATGTTGTAATTGTGTGTCCAAATGGAAGAAACTAGAAAGAGAAGGGCAAAAAGGGATACAAGAGTGCTGATAGACGTAACAAAACCTGGTATTTTCCCCAGGACTGATGCATCGCCTGACGGGTTATAGCGTGTCACCAGGCGGCAGCGCGACATTCAAAAGCACTCTATGAACTTTGGAGTGCGTTGGGTTCGGGTTATATGATGTGAACATTTGATATATAATGGTATTGAATAATTAAGTGAATATGAGTTCCCTTGTACTGTTCCTAGACTTGGTGAATAAGTTGTGAAGGGAGATGGGATTATACTTGATTATTAGGCTATAAGTGTATTGGAATAATTCTGGCGCTATATTAGGAAACCTTAGGATAATGAAATCAGTGAGCTAACCATTATGGTATTATTTATATTAGAGTGCTGCTAGAGTGAAGTGGAGATTTTGTGGCAAATGGGACTTGTCAATTTGGAAGAATGGTATAAAGATGGTTAGGTGCAGGTGTTAAGACATATGCCAATTGATATTGAGTTAATGTTGGGCAAACAGTAGCGTAATGAAAGGTATGAGACTACAGTGACATGTGGAGTTTCAGAAAAGAGAAACCTAAGCAATCCTATATTGAGCTTGGAACGTATCCTTTGAGTTGAGCTCGGGATAGGGGTTAAGCACGTGGCAATCCTCGAGTTGAGCTCGGAATAGCATCCCTCGAGTTGAGCTCGGGATGGCGGATGAACACGAGGAACCCTTGAGTTGAGCTAAGGTGAGAGAGTGTTGCCAATGTGAGTGTGCTGGTTGTGGTCAGTACGAATGGGTCCAGATAGATTGCCCTCCTCAGTAAATAGTTGACGAGTTTAGTAGTCTTGGGACGTTGCAAACTATGTTCGTATTTGGGAACTCCACCTGGCGTTACGGTGTATGATCCGTAGCAATGGTTTCCCGCACGTGCTATGTCGGTTGTGGCCGATAGGTATGGCATCAGGTCATCTTGAAGTACTCACTAGAAGATGTAGAACGCGAATATCATGGTTGTGGCCATGTGAGATGGAATCAAGTGAAGGAATTTCTAGGCTGTGATTGGGTGATATATATATATATATATATATATATATATATATATATATATATATAT
>Ga0099822_1012008_pt1 | contig 10435 bp, 6 predicted proteins | sample CowpeawhiteBW_FD_76839 | JGI IMG/M metagenome (GOLD analysis project Ga0099822, IMG submission 76839) | Root nodule microbial communities of legume samples collected from California USA - Cow pea white BW | ecosystem: Host-associated > Plants > Roots > Nodule | place: USA: California | collected... | reverse complement strand
TCCAAGGGTGATGATTAAAGCTTCTCCTCCAAGCTTGATCTAAGGGCCAAGAATTAGCCTAGCTTTTAGGCTCACATATAAAAGCCAAAAGTAGACCATTTGTACATTTTACTCTTGAAATTTATTGCAATAGATGCAATTTGAGTTGAGAGCACACCTCCCTCATATCACCTCTTTCACCTTCCATTGCTTGCAAGTGCCTTCCAACTTGCCTCTATTCCTTCATCCATTTCCGCTGCCCATAGAGCTCTTCATGCACTTTTGGAGCTCCATCAGGCCTTGTGGGCTTTTTGGCCCTGTGGGCTTTTTCAATGAGGGGCATTTTGGTCCTATGGGCTTTTCTAGCCACAACCCACGTGGGACAGGGCCAAACCATGAGAAGTGGGCCAATTTGACAGGTTTAGTTGAAATTTCATATTGCATAGCTAAAAGGCCATTTTGATTACTACATGTATCATAGGGGTCGAACAGGCCGCCAACCCAAATAAACCATAAGGAAGACAACTAGATACATAACGACATAACAAGTAATATCGATAAATAAAGCAAGACGTTAGTTATATCCCACATACACGTAAGGTCATTTATATAGCGGCATAATCATTCATCTATCTAAAACCATCTGCCAAAAGATATAATTGGTCGGATACATCTGTCGATGACAAGTACGCAAATAGGGAAATCAATATGCCGGTATGTTGGCAAACCTCCTTTAACTTAGACAAAAACAGAGTAAGACTTAATGAAACATGTTCAAAGAGGATTGGGCTTGCACCACAAGCCCATTTGAGTTTGGTCAGGCCCAATAAAGTCTGTTTAAGGACAATCAAACTTGGTCAAAGCCCAAAACCTTGGCCCATAATTAGCCAGTAAAAGTATCATAAGAGTAATTAATTCTCTATAAATAAGGGCGGACCCATGTAATTAAAGGTATGCAATTCATTAGCATTGTAATGAGTTTTGACTTTGAGAGCTTTTTGCTTACTTGATCGCTGAAATTCTTTCTGCAAGTACACCCTGTATGTCCCACAGAGTACCCAGCAACAAGGACATAACAAGTAAGACCGTGGAGTACCCAACCAATAAGTTCAAAGATTATGGTAAGATAAGATTTCAGTCTCATAATAACTTAATATTGTCCATGCATGGACATTACCCATTGTGAAAAATTACCAACAAATTTGACAGAAGAGTATGAATTACCAATTGTTCCCCAAAAGTCTTAGTAGTTGTTTTGGGTTAAAGTGGCGAGCATTCTCCTACATAATTTGTCCGTCTTCACTTCGTGATTTTCCCAGTGTCAAGGTATCCTGTTCGTTCAAGACCGAGCGATTGTACTTGTTAAAGATACTTTGACACTTAAGTAAGTTCAATATCAAATGGTTAAATGAATTAAATTAGTATCAAATGTGTATTAAATGTACCAACAAACATACCTTTGACCTTTATTTATTGTGTTCTTCAATTGGCTTTGATTAGGAGCAGCCTTGTAACGTTCCTATTTCTCCTAATCATGTTTAGGGTCTTATTTAACATAATTCGTTAACTTAATTAGGTAACCTTGGTTTGAGATCAGTCGGGAAGGACAATTGCTAAGATGGTAATCTAAAGGATGGTTGAAGTGTATGATCGTACTGTTACCATACATAATTACTGTATGATTTCGTGATAAATGATGTTACTGAATTCACTCGAAGGGACGGTCTCTAACATAACGCATCATTCGGTTATGGCAAAATTTATGTACATATCGCATATTAGTATTCAAGTTGTTGCATGGAACTACACAAGTTATGATCAAATGGATCAGTTTGTCTAATCACAAGAACATCTAGTAAACTTGGTTGTAGATTCATCTTGAGGACAAGCTGAAACTAGTTAAGGGTATTGATATTTGACAAGTTTGTAGCAAAATGGTTCTAAGAGGATGAAGTTGTTTCTTTCTAGACCTTCTTTTACTTTTATTGTACCCTTTAAAACTTATAAATCTCAAATAATCGCTCGTTTATCATACACAAACCTACTTTTAAATATATTTCAAATTGTTAAAAAGACAAAAGGAATTTTCATATCTAAAAATATATTATAAAATATACACCAGAGAATATATTAAAAAATAATATTTCAAAATTTATTTTAAAAAATAAATTTCAAAACACATTTTCAAATCTAAAATATCTTTTAAACTACATAATAAAAAAAATATTTCAAAATACTTTTAAGGAAATATTTCTAAATCTAAAATCAAAAATGATTTTTAATATACATTATATTGACTAAAATAAATTCTTATATTTTTTATGAAAGTTACAAAAATAAAATAATAAAAGTTTTGAAGTTTTTTTTTTTTAAAAATAATTGTTTGTCATACAAGGATATATTTTTCATCTAAAAATACCTTCACTCAAGAATATATCTCCCATCCAAAAATCCACACATGCATATAAACATCAAATTAGTCAATATCAAATAAACATAAAAAATTGATTAAAAGGATTAAATCCATGTATTTCGAAAGATGAAGGATTAAATTGGTCCAAAGTTTTCAAAGTAACTAATTTCAAAATTTATTAAAAGTTAAGGAACCAAAAACATATTTAATCCTTGTTTTAAGAAATTTTGTACCACTTTTTTAGTACTTCTATTCTTGTTGTCTTTGTCGCATATAAACAAGAAAGTTGGTTTTCGTTTCATCAAAGAATTTCAGATTCTGTATCGAATCCTCTAGAATTGAGTAGTATAAGCTGGTATAAGTTGGCTATAAATCTAGTAATTGTTGGAGAGTCCAAGTTTTAAACATGCACTATAATGTCGTACAACCTATGTGGGACTCGTGTTTCTTACAGTACAATTTAATCTGAACATTCCTACACACTTCGCTATACTGGCGCCATTTATTGGCTGTTCACTGCTCCTCTGACTTGTCCCATGCGAACAATTGGAATAAAAATGAGACAAGCACGGAAATCAGGGATATGAATAGTGTGCACTAGTCCTTTGACTTGTCTCGTGGGAACAATGTGAATAGAAATGATATAAAAACATAAATAACATAAATCAGGGATATGAAGTGTGAAAAAGACGGAAGTCTTTGAACTCAGAACTCTATCACAATTTCTTTGGAGGTTAACAAAGAAAAGTATATTAAAATTATCTTTAGTCTGTATCCTTAGCAATGTGCAACTTCTAAAAACCTAAACCTTTACAATCCGAGACCGAAGTGTGCAGATTATCTTTTCTCACATGACCCATACTATGATCCGAAAAACCCCACATGAATGAGTCATACATCAATAACCCATACATAGGTTACATGTTAAATGGAATATTCATCAGCTGCAGACAGACATTCCTTTGCAGTTTAAAAATCCAAAGCCAAATCGCAGAAAGAGATGTCGTTAGATACTAGTCACTGGTTTCCCATGGTTTAATATAGTCAATGCTGCAATTGCACTTGGGGTGTAGTCCGCATAAGATCTCAAATGTTGTTGTGGAAGGTTGTGCTTTGTTCTCTCTGAAGGCAATAGAAGCTCGACAAACTTTTGTGCAGCAATTATTTGTTCTTCTCGACAACCACCATCGTGTATTAAATCACTGTAATATGTAACAAAAAAAGAAGTCAACTATTCCAACAAAAAACACTTCTCTCAAATAATAAATTCATTTAAACTGTTATTTATCTTTTCCTAATTGAAAGAAATTGATACTTATTCTTACTTGAGCAACAAGGCTAAGTTTGCCGGTTTGCAAGATTGAAAGAGTGCTTCAGGAATAATGGCCTTGTCCAAAAGAATATTGGGAAGTGACATGTACTGTATCTTAGCTTTGTACCGAACGTACCATTCTGTCAAAATATGGGCACGATATGCAACAACACAGGGTAATCGTGCAAGCTGCAGCTCCACAGCAACTGTTCCAGATGTGCATAGTGCAACTCTACATGCCTACAACGTAGTTCATTTAAATTAGCTAGGCACAAAGAGCAGCCTTCATGAAAGACATAGGGGACCAGGAAACAGAAGGAAATGGCCAAACTCACAATCTAGTAAATAATTTGGACAGAATCACTGGCGAACATTTTGGAAAATCAACAGTTATAATGTCATTGCAAGTTTAGATTCAAGTATTATTCTACTTTACTGTTCATTAAAACTCAAGCAAGAGTCTGTAAGCATTCTATAATGGACCATAAGAGCAATTTCAAGAATAGATAACTCTATCAGAAGAAGTATAAAACGAATTTTATAGTAAGGCTACACGATATGGTAGAATGAGTCAAAAATTAAAATATTTATTTTGAAAATGGAGGTCTTGCGGGACAAGGGGGCTTACACTAAAAGCATCATATCTTAGTTGTGTTGTTCCACCTGGAATCAATATAACTGGCACAGGCCATCTATGAATAGCACCAGCCATAAAATTTTCCACATGCTCATTAGGTGCTACATGAATGACTGTCATCAACTGTGGAACCGTGTCTTTCATCAGTTCCACCGTATCTGAAAAGATGGGAAGCATCCGACTGACTTCTTGCACTCTGCTTCCAGGAAGTAAGCTAATCACAGTGGCTCCTTTTGAAGTTAAAATTGATGTGATGATAAAGCAAATATGACTTCAAAGTTAGACAAAATAATACAAACAATATCCATAAAACGGTTTTCATATGATTTTTCTTTTAAGATATAACTTCTGCTCCAATGTCTAGAATTTGGGGCATTATGATAAAGCAAATATCCACATAGCAAGAAAGCAAAATCATTAAACTAACGAAATGTGAAACATCTGCTCATACAAAAGTAACAAAATGCCAGGAACAATAATTTAGCAAACTTTTCTTGAAGTTAAATATGTGAAGTTCTTGAATTTCATTTTATTAGAAGTACCTGCTGGCACTGCGTACTTATTTCGGAAATCTTCGGCATTGCCTTTCGCCCTCCATTCATGAATCGTGGAATTGTTTCTCTAGAAATATAAGCTATGCAAAATTAGGGAGAAACAAATCGAGAAATTTGGACCAAGTCATATATAATAAGGATGAAGGACAACTTTTGGTTACACATCAAGATATCAAAGAGAGATGGGAGAACTACTTTAATAAGTTTTTGATTAGTAAGGATCAGGCTTAACTATGGAAGAATAGAAATCCAAAGGTCAAACAAAATTTTGCGCCTCTTATCGTATGAGAGATAAGAATAAAAAATGACATAATAATCCATAAAATCTCCAATGCATACAAGCATTACAAAAAAGCTAAGAATTGCCAAATATCCCAAGCTCATACCAAATTCAATTCCAGAACATCTTCCAGGACCGGATGCCCAACAGCTGTTGCGTACAATCCATTCAATCTACATATTCTGTCTTCATTTGGAAGTATGCACAATAGATGATCCACAAATTCTGCTAGTCCTCTGAGTCTCGCTTCACCTCCTTTCCATGCCCAGAATGATGGTGCCACATAGTGAAAGTGTGATGGAAAATCCAAATTGTTCTGACTGTATCTAGCTGCAAAAGGCATTCCTCATTTGCATACAACATAACTCTAAAATCAAAGATGCAGAAGTTATTCCAGCAAGGAGAGTGCATCAGTAGTACCTCGAAGTTGTTTCAAGAACCGAAAAGAAAATCCCTTAGAATCAACAGTTAATACAACATGAGGTTCAAATAGAACAGCAGCTTCAACAGTTTCCTTCAGTTTCACCTGAAAATTAACAACAGCACATGGAATTCACATGTGTAACAGGTAAAATTTCATATACATATGCTTCAAATGTAATTCAAAAATGTGTCAAAAGTTATCAGATAGATATCCCTGGAATAATAAAATTTGAAAATGAATCAAGGAACAACAAACATTTCCGTTATAGCTATACGTTGTGTAGCACCCATGCTGAAAATGATATAAGAAAGACACTTCACATGCTCCTATCTGTGTTTAACACTACTGTCGTTTTCTAAACTTCTATTACTATGTAAATATAAATGGAAATGTCTTAGCAAGTTAACCGCTATAGCATTTCACTATTTCCAGAAATGCTTCATACTTGGTTAAAATAAACCAATTATCTTTTCTGATTTAACATATGTGGCCTTGTTGATTTGAAGCTGATTTTATATGTTACAGTAGTATAGTAGCAGTGCTGTGTCCTATTTGTAATCCGTGCGAGTAACCGTTTTTACAGGTAGCAACTAGGTACCGTATTCTACATCCAAAGACTTTAGCTATAACATATTGAACAGATTCTCAAAACTAAGGGGAAAACAAAAGGAAAACCCAGATACTGTTCCAGTTTACAAATCACACTAATTACTAACATCTTAAAAGCAAAGCACTCACTCTGATTCTATACAGATGAGGCAAAAGCTCCCAAAGACCCATTACCGAAATATCCTCCATAGAAAATAGAGACTTCAACCCTTCACTTGCCATCTTAGCCCTGAAATTGATAAATCAATAAATTTATATCTAGGAAGAAAATTTTCCTTATTGATATATTCTTTACTAAAATATACTTGTAGTCTCTCATCTTCTCTTTCTTCTATTTTATCACTTTGGTCACCTACTTTAACTTTTTTTACCAGAGTGTCATGAACCCAAAATATTCTTGATCGAAAATCAATTACTAATCTCTCAAAGGACCAAAAGATCATTTTAAAATACCAACCTCTCTAAATAGATATTTTTCCAGACATACTGTTTTGAAAATTGAACCTCTGATCACTAACTTAAAAGCACGAGATTATAGAACAATCATATCAAATAATGTTAGTTTACTATAATGTCTCCAAAGTAATCATTTTCTTAGGCTTTTGTACCATTAATATTAATCTTGGCTGGCACAACAAGCATTGGTGCAAATGGCATTAATGCAAATGGTGTGACATCACATGTCACCAACTTGACCCTTATAAACCGATGAAATAACCATCTTGCTTCGACAACATCAATGTAAAACTTTTCAAACATAACAAACCATACCCAAACCCACAAAATAAAACGAGACTTCAAGTGTATTTGAGCGTATACTATTCATAGATGAAAAAAGAAGTTGACATGCCCACCAACACCAGCAAAGCGAAGAGGAAAAGGGGAGAAAAGTCTAAGCGAAGCCATTAGGCGAGAAGCGATGGAATCTCCAGAAACTTCACCGGCAACAAGAAAAACCCTCAGTTCTCCATCTCTGGCAGCCATGTCTATTGGAGCTTTGGAAGAAGAAAATGAGAACCACTGCACACACACGATCTTTGGATTAGGGTTCGAATTCCGATTCCTTCTGATTAAACCTTTTGCACCCAACGAAATCGCAGGAATCCAATTAGAGAGCATGATGCCCTGCACAGGTTAGCTTGCCTTGAAGCGCCAGCGAACGAGGGACAAACCAAACACTGTCGTTTGATGACGGACGCACTGCAGTGTGTATGGACGGTGAAGGTAGTAGATACGGGTATTGGTCGAGTTCTTAAATTTATACTAGAGATTTCTTATGCCATAGAAGTTTTTATAAATTATTTTGGTTTAATTACTCGGATCATACTCATTTTTTTCGAAAATTTTAAAATGGTACCCACTTAGAATTTTGTCTCAATTTAGTATCTAATTTTGATTATTATATTAATGTAATAGCCTCCGTTAAGTCTTCACAAACGTCGTTAACTACCTTGTCACGCCTCTGGATTTTTTAATTTTTTTTTTAATTTTTTTTTTAAAATTTAAATTTTTTTTTAATTTTTAATTTTTTTTTTGAATTTTTTTAAAAAATATTTTTTTTTTGTCACGTGTCAAATCCTTGATGTGACACGTGGCATTGTCAGTGACACGTGGTAAGGTATCGCCATGTGGCAAGGTACTTACCAAGTGTCATTGTCTTCATTTCAACTTAGTCCCCATATATATCTATTTGTTTCAATTTAGTATCCATATATGTTTATTTGTTTCAATTTAGTACCCATTTTATTTATTTGAATTTTATTCAAATATGTTTTTTTAAATGGAGAAATGTTATATTGATATATATAAATGTTATTAAAAATGTTATATTGATATTTGTTATAAATGTTATAAAAGTTTAGTACTCATATATATAAAGTTAACTTCTTTTTTATTTCCATTTAACTTTTCATTTTTGGATATTCTATAGCATTATTATTTTCAATTTATTCAAAGCCGTGCTATCCCTTTTTTTTATATATATTATGTTGTTTGTTACTAGTATTAGACCCGTGCATACACGCACGGGTCGTTTTTTTTTTTTTAAAGTAATTTGTTATAAGTATATATTTTATAATAAATTAGTTAAAAATAATAAACATCATTTTATTTTATTTTTTATCTCTTTAAACTAATGTAATTAATATTTTGTTAAGTAATTTGTTATAGGTATATCTTTTTATAATGAATTAGTTAAAAACAATAAACATCATTTTATTTTAATTTTTTATCTCTTTAAACTAATGTAATGGTCATAATAAGGAAGTATATCTAATAATATCAGCATTTATAATAATAATAATTGTAAAACTCACTTATTTTCTAAGGGCCTAGTCCCATCTGTTGGGCCTAAGGGCTAGCCCATAGGGTATCTTGATCCCTTTTCTAGACCTAAACCTTTCATTCTGCCCCATTTTGCAAGACAATCCCTTTCTCCTCACACACTCTTCTTCTCAGAGCTCTGCTAAGGTTTGACCCATTCTTTGTCAAGCTAGCTCAACTCCATCTCTATTCCACGTAAGTTGGTTCTCGACTCATACTTTTCATTCTCTAACTTGTTTTTCGTGATTCCAACCAAAGTTCTCTTAGTGACCTCATTTTAGGTTCTGGTGCTAGTATTTCCATCTCTCCAATATGCTCCTGGAGCTGTAGTGCTCGTTGGCTTAGGTGTCGGTGTCTTTGGCTAGCATTTTCCAAGTAAGGGAAGCTAGGGCTTTAATGTTTTCAAGTCATTTATGCCGGTTTGGTTGGTTTTATGCTTTGGGTACTTAATATATGTTGTTGGTTGTGTGAAAACATGTTGCTTGTATTGCTGTGATGATTGGAAGCTGGTTTTGCACGAGTGAAAGGAGTGAGTTCTACTGAACTTGCCTAGGCGAGCTGGGTGGTCGCCCAAAACGAAAGCTCTCACTTAAGCGAGGAGCTCTCGCTAAGAACAATAGCAGTTCACCCCCTCTCTGTTTTTTAGGGCTCGTCTAAGCGAAGGCCACTCGACTGAGCGAGAGTAGTCTCGCTTGAGCAAGATGTGCTAGCTTGAGCGAGACTTCGAAGTGCCATCTGTTCGCAATCTCGCCCAGGCGAGGATTGATGGCTTGAGCGAGGGGTTCCTCTCGCCTGAGCAAGAGCCCTTTTGCAAGATCTCAAAATCCTTCATTTTTTACTCCAGACAAACGTAAACTATCATATACAAAAAAAAAACAAAACAAAAACCTAAACTATAATACATGACACTAACCCGAATAATCCATGAATAAGCACGAAACATACCCAGTCCGTCAACCTTAACCATGAATAATAAAAAAGAAACGTCACGGAAAGATGATGAAATCAACGAGAAAGACGAAAATATTGTGAAACAAACAAAAGGTGAAATATTCATCAAATAAAATGGCAAGTTGGACAAAGGCAAAATGGTAATAAGAATAACGAAAAATTACATGGTAAAAAATAAAGAAAAAATTGAAACTTTGACACCAAAAGACAAATTTCTAAGCTCATTTTCGTCCTCCATGCGATAGAGATCTGGAGAGGAAGGAAACCCATCAAATAAATGTTAAGATATGAAGAAGAAGAAGAAAGTGTTTCCAAGAAAGTGTCCATATAGTCGAAGAAAACATGGCTAATATTATACATTTTCTATCATGTTTTTCAATAAAACATTCAAATTATTCAAATATTATTGAGCAACATTCTAACATTTAAACATATGAAATTGTGAACTTATATAATTAAAAGTAGTAAATAATTATTAAAAAAATTAAAAAAACATTGTAAGCAAAATGTTGGTGGGTTAAGTGGGTCAACCCACCCTCAACCCGTCTCGATCCCGTTTAACCCGTGGGTTAAGTGAGTCGGGTTGAGTTCAACCCACTTTTAAAAAAGTTGAATTTTTCTCAACCCAACCCGGCTCGAACCCGTGGTGAGCCGGGTTGGCTCACGGGTTAAAACCCATTTTGACATCTCTAACAAAATATATAACAATATAATATAAGAAGAAGGATAAAAAAATCCCTGATAGATAGACCAATATGGTCTATGTTTAGTAAAAATGATGAGAGCGTATTTTTGCCCTCATTCAGTGTTTAATTCTTAGTATTTAATTATATTTGTGTGCTTAAAGAGTGATTTAATTAACAATTCTGATAATTAGGCTATTTGAACTTGTGTGATAAAAATGTCTTAAAAAGTGACTTTTAGCTGCATAAATTATTTTTGGATATTTTAACG
>Ga0099822_1012005_pt1 | contig 10436 bp, 8 predicted proteins | sample CowpeawhiteBW_FD_76839 | JGI IMG/M metagenome (GOLD analysis project Ga0099822, IMG submission 76839) | Root nodule microbial communities of legume samples collected from California USA - Cow pea white BW | ecosystem: Host-associated > Plants > Roots > Nodule | place: USA: California | collected... | reverse complement strand
TTGGCATCGTGGTGTGCCTAGTTTTGTAGGGGTGATGTTGGGAACCCCAGGACTGCGTTATTATGCTATCTTACGCGTGGCGTTTCCTTTAATTGCGTTTATAAATTAAATGGGACGTTACATATTCAATTAAGACAAATAAATAAGTATCTATACTATTATACAAAAGAGGATCGATCATTTTGGTGTACATTGCTTTTTGTTAAATTTAACCTTTAATAAAAACAGTTTACCAATTTTACTCTTTAATAAACTGTAATTTAAATTTAACTATTTTTCTTTTAATTTACACTTTTTTAATAATTTTTTAAAATTTTCTTATCATTAAAAAAAACACATGCGCGTAGTTGTAATAAACTATATACATACAATCTCATGTTAACTTTAATAATTGGCATTTATAAATAAATATGAGTGAATTAAGTGTTATTTTAACTTTACTAAGAATGATATAAAATTTTATATTTTATACTTTAAACATGTTTTGAAAGTTAAATTTAAATACCGCTATTTTAGATATAAAATAAATTATGTCCAAAGATAAGTATGTATATGCTCAATACTTTCAATATTGAAAATAATTGAACGAATAATTCATATCGACAGCATAATAAAAGATTATCGGTATAATTACTGATTTAGTCATCTAATTTTTTTCATTTGGTTCATTTTGATCTCCTAATTATTTGTTGGATCAATTTAGTTCTACAATTATTTAAAAAGATTTAATTTGGTTCTTTCAATTAAGTTGACTTTAACACTGCGGTCGTACATGACACATGTTAAGTCGTGAAATTTTTTAATTTTTAAAATTTTTAAAATAAATTATTTATTTTTTCTAAAAATATTTAAACTGACATGTGTCAAATTACAATCATGCCACGTGACAAGCTACAGTTGTGTCACTTGGTAGTGATAATAGTTCTCTTTAATTTAGTCTTCTATTTAATTTTTTGTTCAATTTAATTCCTCTTTTTTAAAATAATCCAATTTGGTCCTCTTCAATTTGAAACCAAATTAATAAATAAGCTTACTTACAACTTATATATACATGTTAAAATAATTTTTTTGAATTTATACATCAAATCACTCCACCTAAATACTCAAATTATTTTATTTTTTACATTTTTACCCTTCTAAATTTTTACACTTTAAATTTTTTACATTTGTAAGAAATAAAAATAATTTGAATATTTAGTTGGAGTGATTTGATGTATAAATTTAAAAAAATATTTTAACATGTTTATATAAGTTAATTAAGCTTATTTACTAATTTGGTCTCAAAGTGGAGAATGCAAAATTGGATCGTTTTAAAAAATAGAGGGACTAAATTGAACAAAAAATTGAAACAAATGAATAAATTGAAAACAACTACTACCATTGTCATGTAACACAACTGTAACCTGCCACATGGCATGAATATAACCTAGAGTTGTCAAAACAGGTAACCCGCATTGGCATGGCTCGACCCACCACGGGCTGGTCACTTAGTGAGTCAACCCAACCTGACTCACTTATTAGCGAACAAACAAAATTTGGACCCGACCTGGCCCACCACAAGTTGGTGGGTTAAACGGATTGATTCACTGAGTCACCTAATTAAAAAAATACATTCTCTTCAATCTCAAAAACACTAAATTATAATTCTAATCAAAATCCAAATAAACTTCAATAGAATTCAAATGCAATCCAAAAGGATGTTAAACTCCAATTGCAAACCAAAATCACAAAAATACCAATGTGTTGGCTAAAAAAAACAACTTTACCCGACCCAAATGCAAAGCCCACCATAATAAAAAACACTTGTGTGACTCTTTATTTGCGGGTTGGTAAGCTAACCCGACTCATCACGGGTTCAACCCGAGTGAGCCGGGTTTTAAGTGAGTAGGGTCAAAAATTAATCCATATTAAAATTTGTAAAATAATTTCAATCCAACCCGACCTGAACCCGTGGTAGACCGGGTTGACTCACGGGTTCCAACCTATTTTGACAACTCTACTATAACATGACATGTGGCAATTTACATATATTTTTTTAAGAAAATAAAAAAATAAAAAAATTAAAATCTCACAAATTGACATGTGACATGTAAAGACACAATGTTAATGTTAACTTAAGTAAGATAATCAAATTGAACCTTTTTAAATAATTAAAAGACTAATTTATACTAATAAATAATAAAGAGACCAAAATAAACCAAATAAAAAAATTAGAGAACTAAATCGGTATTTGTATAACTATTTTGTCCAACTTTATTTCTGAAATGGATAGTATTTTGAAAGCTACAAAGATAGAAGAGATAATGATAAAAAAAGTAAATGACACAAAAGCAAAGATGGATATTTTTCAACTTCATATAAAGTTTAATTATAAAAAAAGTTAGTTTCCACAATTACCTCCGGGTCCTCCAAACTGGAGAACACTTCCAAAAAACTCTCCTTGATATCCAAAGTATTTAACACCAAAACACTCAGTTTTGTCACTGAAAGGTAAAATTTGATTAGGTTTTGGTCCAAAAGTGCGTCCTGAAGCATCTTGAATTAATGCAGATCTAAAATAGCACGCATGAGAACTGTTTCCATCCGCAAAATAACCAGATCCCATTGGAGGACTAGGAGTACCAACCTTAGTTTTTGTTCTCCCACCCCACCCTACAAACTCTGCTGATCCTAAGTTCGAGAACAATGCTTTTGGATAATAACCGATGTTTATATTTCCCAAAGTTATCCACCAATTTTTTGTCACTGAATCCTGAAAACACATGTCACCTTTTTCAAAATCAATACTAATCATGCATTTAAGAGTCATATTTAATCTTAAGTAAGGTGAAATTTAATAGCATAACTATTTACCTGAGTAATAGAAATGTGACTCTCATAAGTTGGTCCACCATACACAGATACATGAGGAAAACGTCTACCAAGATAAATACCACTTTCAACTTGAACAAAACCTGGACATCGAGCATTATAGCATCCTGTTTTCTTGTAATTATCTGACTGTAAATTTTTAATGTTGACTTAAATTTAAAAGAATGGAATGTGAAGAGTAAAATAATGCACAATATATAACAAATAAATAAAATAAATTTTTATTTAGGAAACTTAATTATAATCTTCCTCAAGCGTTGACACTAACATTCATTTGTCCTATAGAAGAATGTGAAAGCTAATAAAAGAAAAAGAGAGGAGAAAATGGAAGTATAAATTAAGATAAAATGAAATATAAATACATCTCTTCTTACCGTCCATGATGAATAAAAGTGGGTTCCTTGATCACCATATAATTCTGGATGTATCTGGTATCAAAGAATGAGACTAATTAGAAAGTACTTTATGTTTTTATCTATCTTTTAATATTATATTCATTAAAATTAATAAATATGATATATTTTCTTCATAAAAATTTGAGTTAAAATCAATAAAAAAATATAATTAATTTTTAAAATAATTATTTAATTTAAAATTAAAAAAATAAAATATGATAAGTTTCTAAAATTAAAGACAAAAAAGAGTTTTTAAAATAAATAAACTATTTATAAAATAATATTAAGGGTAAAACTGAAATAAAGATATGTGGACACAAAAGAATATCTCTTTATATATTGTTATAGATAAAATAGTTATATTGTTTTTATTTTATTTACTCTTATTTACATCTAACATATATAGTACATGTATGGATATAATAAGAAAAAAAAATCATAAATATATTTTAAAAATTATAAAATGACAAAAAAGTAGGTTCGATTAAATTTTAAATATTTCACAAATTTAGGTATTTTCAATTAAGTTTTTATTAGAAATTTAATTGTTTTGAATATTTAAAAAATGTCTTTAATTTTTTAAGTACCTATGTTTGATTATACTATTAACAAATTAATATGATAATTATTTTTATCTTTTGTCTTAACTCATTGGTATACTCTTGCGTTCTACCAAATTTTGGTTCAACTGAATCTTGAGAAAGGAAAAGAGTGAATGAATCAATGAGTTAAAGACGTGAAGATAAAAGTAATAATTATATCATCTTGTTGATAGTTAAAATCAAATTACGGGTATAAAACAAAAATATAATGAAATATTTTAAATACTCCATAGAACAAGAATCTTTAAAAAAACACAATTAAAAATATTTAAATTTCTTTTATTGAGATTTAAGACAAATTAAATCGCTTCCATTTTTTCTCAAATAAATCATAAATGCAACCGTTACAACTTACATGCCATCCAATAGAGATTTTGTTGGTAGATTGTACGGGTCCGTTCTCAACCCATATATGAGATATTGAGATTTGACTCTTTGTAACAGTTTGAGGATTATAAATACTATTTATTCCACTAACTTTATAATAAGGACCAGAACTTTTTCGAACTGATACTTCTGCAAGCTACAAAATTCAATATATTTAAATAATTAATGAACTTCAAATATAATTTATAAGAATAAACAGCCAACTTTATATAAGATATCTTACATGAACACCAGGGATATCTTTAAGCAATATATGATCATCTAATAATAATTTTTCTTCACTGAAATTATTTTTTGTTCTCTGAATAGGAATCGTTCCTGTTGGACATTTCTTCTCATCAAGCCCAAACATGAATCTAATTTGTGAATCATTCACACTTGTTTTTTCAATTTGAAAGTTGGGTTTTAGCTATAAATAGAGAAACAAACATATTACAATTTAGAGAAATATAATCAAAGAAAATTGAAATTAAAAACCAAAGCATTCAAAGATTGTAAAGTTGAAATTGTTCTATATGATTAAAATTTTTTAGTACATACCTGCAATTTATGATTCTTTAACAAAGGATGATCGAAAGCTTCTTGTTTATACATATCAATGCAATCAACGATATCTCCAAACTTTGTCTATAAAATTTAAAATAAAATTAATAAAAATAAAATTAATAATTTGTATGATGCGATATCAAGATAAAAAAATAGAAAGTATAGGAAGAAAATTAATAAGGTTATGAAATACATGAATAGTCTTCACGGAAGACTTAATTGTGAGTTTTGATTTTGTCTCAAACTTCACGTCTTCTTTCAACGTATCTTGAATACAATGGACGTTATAGCTAACATGACTAATTATGAAACACAAGACAAAGAAAAATATATTCATCATCTTTTTAAGTGTATCACCTAACAAAATCACTTGATGATTTATATATCTACACATACATACACACATAGGTTGGTTTAAATTTATAAGCGTTACGAGAAATTGTAATTTTTTTACTAAAGTTTTAAAATGTATCTGTTTGAGTCAGTGAGTTGACAAATACTTTTACTCCTAATTGATTAGTTGACTGCAGTTAACAAATTTGTACTATATTAAATCAAAGCTTACTTAATTATTTTTTTTAAGTCTAGCGTTATCAGTTACTACCTCTCTTTTCATTCATGTAAAAATATTAATTAATTATAGGTATAATTAATGATACCATAATTGTTTTGGTTTAGTTCAATTTGGTCTCATATCTTTTGTTGGTTCAATTTAGTACCCTAATTATTTAAAAAGATTCAATTTGGTCATCTCCGTTAAATTAGAGTTAACACCGTGTCTGTACATGACATGTGTCAAACTGTGAAATTGTTTACTTTTAAAAAAAAATTATTTTTTTAATTTTTAATTTTTTTTCTAAAAATTTATAATCTGCCACGTGTCATGTTACTGTCGTGTCACGTGGTAGTTTATAATCATGACACGTGGCAGTGGTAAAACTTATTTTCAATTTAGTCCTCTATTTTAAATTTTTGGTTCAATTTAGTACTCCTATTTTTTAAAATGATCCAATTTTGTTATTTTCAATTTGAGACCAAATTAGTAAATAAACTTAATTACAACTTATATATACATGTTACAATAATTTTTTTTAGTATATACATCAAATCACTTCACCTAAATATTCAAATTATTTTATTTTTTACATTTTCACCTTTATAATTTTTTACACTTGAAATTTTTACACTTGTCAAAAATAAAATAATTTGAATATTTAAGTGTAGCGATTTGATGTATAAATTCAAAACAATAATTTTAATATGTATATATAAGTTATAATTAAACTTATTTACTAATTTGGTCTCAAATTTGAAAGGACAAAATTGGATCATCTTAAAGAATTGTGGTACTAAATTGAACAAAAAATTTAATAGAGGACTAAATTGAAAATAAATTTTACCATTGCCACGTGTCATGACGGTAAGTTGCCACATGACATGATAGTAACCTAACACATGGCAAATTATAATTTTTTAGAAAAATAAAATAAAATTAAAAAAATTAAAAAAATTATAAATTATAAAATTCTACAACTTGACACGTGTCCTGTACGGAGATGACCAAATTGAACCATTTTAAATAATTGGGGTACCAAATTGAACCAATAAAAAATATAGGAACCAAATTGAACTAAACCAAAAAATTAGGATATCAAATCAGTAATTATATCTAAGTAAAATGAAAGTGTTTTAAGAAAAATATTATTAAATGAAATAAAAATTTAAAATTTATTTATATTTTTTAGAATGTTATTTTTCTTTTATAATTGAGAATAGTAGATTATTGTTACTCATTTAAGGCTTGCTCTCAAATTACTTTGCATTTTCAAATTTTCAATAGGGTAGCCCTAACATGCAAAATAAATTAGCTTTAAGATCCTTAGACCCAAAAAAGCCCCCAATAAAAAATCCACACGGAAAAAATGCCTATAAAAGATTAGGCCAAGCCTAACCCACAAAATATTTTTTTTTAAACATGAAAATATATTAATTTTTTAAATACATGATTAGACATACACAACAATAAATATGAAAACCAAAATTTTAGCTCAAATCGACATTTGACCTGTTCTGACTTGGCTCAAACTTCTACTTGAACTAGCTCATCTTAACCTTTGGCATGAATTGACTTGTCAAGATGTTTGGCGTATGCTGACTTGACTCCATTTTTAGTCATTGTCAACTTGTCTCGACCTTTGACAAGAGAAAAATTACGTGTCTTAATATTCGACAAGAACCAACTCGTATTGACCTTCGTCTTAGGTTGCCTCTACTCGATTATGGGTTTGAGATGACTCAACTTGAATATGGTCATGGGTTGACTCGACTTGACTAACAGTTACGCTAACTTGGTTCAACCTTTGGTTTCAGTTAGCTCATCTAAACATTTAGCCCGATTTGACCAATCAAGACCTTTGGGCTCGGGCCAACCTGATTCAACTTTCTGTCATGGTCAACCAGTTTTGACTTTTGGCCTAAGCCAACCTGCCTTGATCTTTGGCTCAAGTCAACTTATCTCGACCTTCAACTTAGGTTAACCTATATTGACCTTCTGTCCAGGCTTGCTCGTCTTGATCATTGGGTATGACATGACCCATCTTGACCTTCAGGCCACGCGCCCACTTGTCTCAACCTTTTATCAAGGCCCTCCTATCTCGACTTCTACCTGGGCCAACTCATCTCAATATTTTTTCTTTGTTCGACTTGTCTCAGGTTACCATCCATATTGGTCTATCTTGACCTTTGGCCTAAATCGACACCTCTTAACCTTCAGCCTAGGTTAACCCAAGTTGAAATTCTGTCTAGAGCGATGTATCTCAATCTTCGGGGACATATCTCGACTTTCTACCCTGGGTGGTGCATCTCGACCTTCGAGTCAACCCATCAATTTCAATCGTCGACTCGAACTAGCTAATCTCGACCTTTAGCCTAACCTACTTGGCTCGACCTTCAGCCCGACCTACTCAACTCGACCTTCATCCCATTCCGAATGAGCTATAATTTTTTGCCTTAGTCAACTTGATTCAACCTTTGATTTGGGGAGACTTGGCTTGAAATTAGGTTCAGGCGAACTCAGATCGATCTTTAAGTCAAGACGACTCAACTCGACCTTTGATCTAGGCTGAAGGTATTATATTTAAGAGTTGAGTAAAATCTTGTAATGGGACCACACCCACTTTGGCCCTAACCCTAAACCACTTTAATATGGGACTATAAGGGATAAAGCTTTTTTTTTCCACTTAGTTGGTGATCCTATAAAATGGGCCTTTTTCAGGAGTGAGTTGGGATTAATGTGTGGAAAATGGGCCATGGGTCAAATTAACATATTGATAATACACATTATATATATATATATATATATATATATATATATATATATATATATATATGTGTGATATGATGACCTTTTACAAGTGTGTGGGAAAAAAATATTTAAGAAGGTATTATGTTATGAAGGACCATAGTATCATAACATTAAGTATATAGTTTATTAAGTAAGAGAAATGTTTTGTATTATATTAAGTAAGAAAAATATTTTATATTTTATAAATAATGATTTGATTATGTAAATTAAGATACCATAGAAGAAGGGTGATTCAAGAGTTTGGGAGACCTAAAACAACTTTAAGAAATAGATATTTTATTTAAAATTAATTTTTTTTAGTTTTTTTATTCAAAATTATTTATTAAATTGTCATAATTAATTTCATTTAACATTTTTTCAATAAATAATAAGGCTAATCCATTCATTTTTTCTTTAAACATTGATGATCTTAAATAAGTGTTTATTATTTTTAGTTTTGAGAAACTCCTTAGCGGAAACAATTGACACTGGAATTGTTAACTTATATGCATTTCGAAAAGAATCTAATTTTTTTATATAATTAAGAATGTCAATTAGTTTATCATTTTCCAAACCTATAATGTTTTAAAAATATTTAATTATGAAAATAAATCAAATTCATCAATATTTAACAAATTATCATGTTTTAAAGATTTTTCAAGGTTTAAGCACTTTTCTCTACAAAATGTACAATCCAGTGACTTTAACTTTTTAACACTAAATAAAAAATAAAACATATTTTCATGTTTTAAAATTTTCAAATATACTTTGAAGTATTGTAATTGTTTCATCTACAATATATAAAAACTAATCAATTCTAAATGATTATTGAGAATATTTTACAATTTCATTCATAACCTTTTCATCAAATTGTTTCTTTCTACATTTAATATGCTTCCCACAAAACTTAGGTTATAAGTTTATTTCAAAAGCAATTTCCTTGGTAGAAATCAATGTATTTTACAAATAAAACTTGATTCTGGTTGTTAGAAACGTAAATTCGACAGTAGACTTGTAGTATCCTTATTTTGTTCTTCTCAACTCGATAATATGTGTTTTTTTTCCCTAAACTTGAATAATCTTTCTACAAAAAACTCAATTTTGAATTATGCTCCAATTAATATATTATCTACCAAATGACTAAACCTGAATCTAATTAATAATTTTGTAGAAAAATTTCAATTCCTCGTCAAGATATATGCAAACAAAACTCTCAAAAACTTATAAATCGAAAAGTACCGAAAAATAGAACCAGGCAAAAGAAACACATTTCTAATTTTAATATAAATTTAAAATAGAATAAAAACAACAACACAACTAGAATGAAAAAATATGCTAAACCATAAATGAAGATGGAAAAATTTGTACACACGGACAAATTCAAAGAATGTAATAAGCCAAAACCCTAAAAAAAATTCTTAAAACAGAAGGAAGTATAAATAGATAAGAGAAGTCAGAGAGAGATAACATCGAGGAAAAAAATATAATCTAGATTGTTTAAAAAGAGAATAAAAATAACTAATTGTTATTTTTTTTCATAAACAAAATTATAATTTACTAAATAAAGGTTTGAACTCATTAATTATCATTTTTAATACTAATAAAAATTAACATACACTAATAATAATTTAATTAAATTTTATTCCTATATATAAACTTATAATTAATTTAATAGAGTTATATTAGTAATAAAATATTTTTTAAATTTTTTTAAAATATAATTTTATAATTAATTTAATAAAAAAATATTAATAATAAAAAAAATTGAAATCTTCTTTTTCAAAATATCTTTACTTATTTTATCATTGAGTCGACCATTCATAATGATTCAATTATTACAAAATATATATATATATATATATATATATATATATATTAATTAGTAATAAAATATTTTTTAGGTTTTTTTTAATATAATTATATAATTAATTTAATAAAAAAATATTAATAATAAAAAAAATTGAAATCTTCTTTTTCGAAATATCTTTACTTATTTTATCTTTGAGCAAACCATTTATAGTGATTCAGTTGTTACAAAAAAAAAAAATATATATATATATATATATATATATATATTAGTAATAAAATATTTTTTAAGTTTTTTTTAAATATAATTTTATAATTAATTTAATAAAAAAATATTAATAATAAAAAGAAATTGAAGTCTTCTTTTTCGGTCTTTATTTATTTTATCTTTGAGCCAACCATTCAGTTGTTAAAATATATATATATATATATATATATATATATATATATATATATATATATATATATATATATATATATATATTT
>Ga0099822_1011992_pt1 | contig 10448 bp, 5 predicted proteins | sample CowpeawhiteBW_FD_76839 | JGI IMG/M metagenome (GOLD analysis project Ga0099822, IMG submission 76839) | Root nodule microbial communities of legume samples collected from California USA - Cow pea white BW | ecosystem: Host-associated > Plants > Roots > Nodule | place: USA: California | collected... | reverse complement strand
TGGCAGGTTCCGAACACGAGTTCATTAGGGAACTCTAACTGAGAACATACGGGACACAAAAGAACATGGGGTCTGAGTTAGGAAGAACTTACGTGGAACGGAAGAACGAGGCTGAGCTTGCAATTACTATGACGACTCCAAACCCTAGCAGAGCTCTCTCTCACGGGTGGAAGGGTGACGACTGATTTCTGAAAGAGTGAAAGTGAGTGTGGAATTAGGGCAGACCTAAGGACTTTATACGTTGGGCCGGCCTTAGGCCCACTTACAAGGGCAACCCACTAACTTTAGGGCAGAAATAAAATGGGGGCCTTACATTCTCCCCAACAACAAAATTTTCGACCTTGAAAATAAAGACTCACCAGGTAAACAGATGTGGGTGTGATTTTCTCATGTCTTCCTCCAACTCCCAAGTCGAGTCACCTGTCCTCCGGTCCCAGATGACTTTAACAAGACTAACGGTCTTTCCACGACGTTCCTCAACCTTGCTATCCTCAAGAGCTATGGGTGGTACTTCCACTGTGAGATCCTCCCTGATCTGTATATCTTCGGCTTCTAACACATGAGCTGGGTCAAACACGTACTTTCTCAGTTGTGAGACGTGAAACACCGAGTGAAGGTTTGCCAACTGCGGGGGCAAGGCTATCTCATAGGCCACTGGTCCAATCCTCCTCGTGATCTGATACGGGCCAAGGAACTTGGGCGAAAGCTTCCTTGAGCGGAGAGCCCTTCCCACACCCGTGGTGCGGGTCACCCTCAAGAACACATGATCTCCCGCTACAAAACTGGAATGAAGATAATAACCATGTTACAAAAAGACAATTTGTAATATTTTTTAGTTGTTACAAAACAAGGTAATTGGTAACATTTACTTAAATGTTAAATAATTTATAAGTAACATTCTTTTAAATGTTAAAAAATGTATAGATAATATTTTTAAAGTGTTAAAAAACATTAAATTTGCAACACTTTCTAATATTAGTACAAATGTTAATTGGTAAATTTTTAGAAAATAATGCTAATAATACATAAAAATGTTGTTAAGACCTTTGTGATATGTGTATAAAAGCTACTTTTAAAGATAATGTTTTTCTTTTAAACTTTAACAACATTTTTTATATGTTATTAAAACTAATATATCTTGATAGTGATTTTTTGGGTTGACATTTAAAAGAAAATGATTAAGAAAGTAAGATTCACAACATCACTAAAACAAAGTAAAATAAATAAGAGAAATGATATTTTAACCTCCCGCGAACACAGCTGTCAGTGTTATTGTTTGCCACCACCTCTATGACGGAAAGACCGTCGCCACTGCCTACATCTGGTGCTACCGACATTGTGCGCGTGAATAATGTGATTGAGGTAATGAATATTAGTCATCACAATAAGATACAAAATCCTTAACCGCCACTGGCTACCTATAACTGCCAAATGTACTAGCATAACATTACTATAAAGATAGAGACTCTGATTAAGACTAATTTATGAACAAAAGAAATTGGCTATATAGCTTAAGAAAGTAAGAGACAACTGTTTCGAAGGCTTTCACAATGTCAAAAAAGAACCAACAAGGCTTTCACAACATCATTATATATTTATTGGGACAAGGCTTAAAATCTATGAAATATAACCATTAAAATAAAACAAGTTTTGATCATATTAGGTAATATTAGTTAACTTATGCTTCAACCAAACTTATTACTTATGGACATTATTGGATTTCAATGGATCCCTCTTTTGGCTCGTTGAAATAAATATAAGGCTTTTAAAAGAGGATAGGTATATAACTATATTATTTGTTATAAGCCTAGATGTATAACACATCATAATGAATTGTGATATGTTATCAATTCTATTATGATTAAAATATAAACCCATATATTCCAACTCTTGCTGCAACTCTTGCGGTTGTAAATACAAAGTCTCCAAATTTCAATATAATACAAATTATGATAAATGATTTTGATAAAGGACAACCACAGAAGAAGGAGTTCAAACAAAAACGAAGGTCAATAACAAAAGAGATGAAAAACCTAAAAAGTAGATAATCACAAAACAAGACCACCCGACAATGAAGAGCAACAAAAGTAAATAACATTATGACAACATTAAGGCCAATATGTGAAGGTTGCATCCCTCTCCAGCTTCACACAATCACAATCAAAATATGTTCACAATAAATGACTACAAATTAAAGTAATGCACAAAACATAAGTATGCGAACCAGGTAAGTGAATCTCAAACCAGCGAACCCCGAACCAGCAAATTCCGAACTACCCAACCACCGAACCAACAACCACCAAACCACAGAGTAGCGTGCCTAAGAGGGTACTTGAGAACCTCAGTCGCACGTTAAGTTCAATTTGATATTCAAATTTTTGGTTTGTTCAATTTAGTACCTCAATTTTGTAAAGAGATTTAATTTGGTCCTTTCCGTTAAGTTGGAATTAACACCGTGTCCATACAGGACACGTGTTAAGCCATGGAATTTTTAATTTTTTTTAATTTAAAAAAAAAATCAATTTCTTTTTTAAATTTGAAAACCGCCACGTGTCAGTTTATCAGCGTGCAACGTGGCAGCTTACAATCATAACACGTGGCAGTGTAATAGTTGTTTTCAATTTAGTACCCAAATTTAAATTTTTTGTTCAATTTAGTATCCAAATTTTTTAAAATGATCCAATTTCGTCCTTTCCCATTTGAGACAAAATTAGTAAATAAGCTTAACTACAACCTATATATACATGTTACAATAACTTTTTCTAATATATACATCAAATCATTTCACCTAAATACTTAAATTATTTTATTTTTTACATTTTAACATTTGTAACTTTTTACACTTATAAAAAATAAAATAATTTGAATATTTAGGTGTAGTGTATAAATTCAAAACAATTATTTTAACATGTATATATAAGTTATAATTAAACTTAGTTACTAATTTGGTTTTAAATTGGAAAGGACGAAATTGGATTATTTTTAAAAATTGGGTACTAAATTGAACCAAAAATTTAAATTGGAGTACTAAATTAAAACAATTTTTACCACTGCCATGTGTCATGATTGTAAGCTGTCACATGATAAACTGACACGTGGCAGTTTTAAATTTTTTTTTTTTAAAAAAATAATTTAAAAATAAAAATTAAAAAATAAAAATTCCATGGCTTGACACGTGTCCTGTACGGATATGGTGTTAACTTCAATGAGAGGACCAAATTGAATCTCTTTAGAAAATTGGGTACTAAATTGAACAAACCAAAAGTTTGAGTACTAAATTGAACTTAACGAAAAAGTTGGATACCAAATCAGTAATTATACCTTCAAAATAATTGTGAATGAAAAAAAAGAAAATACACCTCAGTTACATGTAAGAAGATAAAAAATAGGTCAAAATTATAGAGTTAAAGTATCATTTTCCAATTAAATAATCATACATACCTTTTAGACGGTTTGTAGCTTCCTGAGATCGAGTATATTTTTTTGTGTCCATTTTTAGTTCTAGAGGAGTCTTTTTGTTACCTTCTTTCAATATCCTATTTTTTTTTTTTTTAAGAGTCTTAACAAATTAGAAAGGTTACAAAATGAATTGATATAAGAAAAAAAAAAAGAACAATTGTTATGATAATAAATAAGAATGAATAAGATGCTAACCTTTACATACAGAAAACGGGTTAAGATTGTAGAAATTTGTAACAAATTCAGTGAGTGTCTAGCACAACCACTTTAACAAAATTAGGCAATCCAGAATTGTTTACATAAATTCCATATCAAATATCTAACATGCATGAAAAAACATATGAAAAATAATCCTCATGAAAAAGCCCAATCTTTATGGATAAAGAATAAAATGTAGATAAAAAAATGTCATATTAAAATAGGATATATGAAAAGTCATATGAATATTGATTAAAAAAGCCCAACCCAAAAATATGATTGGAATATTCAAATTGTGGGGTTGCAGACAGTAACAGAAAGGAGAGAAAAATCGATATAGTTTTGTTTTTGTCAATATAACTTTTTTATTTATTTATGTATATAATTTATAATTTTGTACATAACATGTCATTATAATTTTGTACATAATATATAATATATATTTGAATGTCATTATAATTTTGTACATAATATATAATATATATTTGAATTTCTACGAGTAAAAATATGATAAACGAAGTAATTATTTCATACATTTTTTTCTTCACTAAAATTCATAGTCATAGGCATTTGAGCACATTGATATTATTTAAATTGAAAAATAGTTTATTATGACAAATGATCATGAATAAAATACTTGATATAAAGAACTTATCCCTATCTTACTTCTACTTTTATTTTGTGTTACTCCCAATAGTTTCGTTGATAATAACTACTTCAAATGGGTTGGATACATCTTCATAGTTTGGTGAATATTTTTTGTCTTGGCATTTAAAAAAATACAATTAAGAAAGTAAGACTCACAATATCACTCTAAAACAAAAAGATGTAAAATAAAAACCATATATATACTTTATAGGCAAATGAGCATTTGTATTCCTCGTATACCTGATAGAATTTAGTTTACTAGTGAAAGTTGTAACTGCAAAATAAACTAATATAAGAAAAAAAAAAGAACAATTGTCATAAATAACAAATAAGAATGAATAAGATGTGAACCTCTACCTACATAAAGAAGGTTAAGATAGTAGAAGTTCGTAACAAATTCAAGAATTGTACTGTCAGTGTTAATGACAACCACACTAACAAAAGTAGGTAATACAAGATTATTCACATGCAATTCCATGCTGAATCTCTGACATGCATGAAAAGCAAAATAAAAAAAATGAAAAAATATCCTACGAAGAACAAACATCTTTGAAAAAGAATGAAATGCAGAGAATAACAAAATGCCAAATAATGATTAAAATGGGAGATACGAGAAGTGATATATGAGAATCGATTAAAAGCCCATCCCAAAATTTCTAAAAAAATTAGGTATGAGTGCAATAATCAAAATGTATACGCTTTCCAGAAATATAAGGTGAGGATTTTATTTTCTAGTATCGTGGTCAAAATGAACACTAGCTTCCATCATCTCTTCCAAAATTATGTTCCAATATCTTTTTGTCATTTATAATTATTCCCACACTTTTCTTTCATTTCCAAATAAAATAAAAATTAGATCCATTTTTTTAGATGAAAGAAAGAGACCCAGTATACTGAAATAGAAAAAAAAGTATTCCGAAGGAACCTTCTCTTCTACTGAAAATTTGCCGTTGATAAAAAAAAGATCGGGCTATTTTTTCTATTTCATTTAATATGATTCGTTTATTTATTATGTTTCTTTTATTATACAAAATATATACAAAATAAAGTGACTGGAGATGAATACGACCTTAAAAATCATTATTTTAGGAATTCTATGATCCTGTATTAAGTGCTAAATTGGCTAAGGGAATGGGTCATAATTATTATGGAGAACCCGCATGACCTAACGATCTTTTATATATTTTTCCAGTAGTAATTTTAGGTACTATTGCCTGTAACGTAGGCTTGACGGTTCTAGAATCATCCATGATTGGGGAACCCGCGGATCCTTTTGCAACTCCTTTGGAAATACTACCTGAATGATATTTTTTACCCGTATTTCAAATACTTTGTACAGTGCCCAATAAAGGAGGAGACAAATATTGAATATTTTGTTTCTGTCAAAGTGTTTCTTAATGTTCTACATTTGAATAATGAGTACAACTCCTTTTTTTTTACACTATATGAATATGTACATAATTTATAATTTTGTACATAACTTGTTATTATAATTTTGTACGTAATATAGAATATGTATTTGAATTTCTACGAGTAAAAACATGTTATTAGATAAAATAAGTATTTCGTACATTTTTTTCTTCACTAAAAACTCAACCATTTGAGTATGTTGTAACTACACATAAATATTATAGGACGAAAACAATGGTTTATTATCACAAAGGATCATTAATAAGATACTAACCTTGATATAAATAGATTGATCTACTTCCTCACTTTTATTTTGTGTTACTATCAATAGTTTCCATTAACAAGTCCTAGGTATGCCTTTTATGTGTTATTTGATTTATTATTAATTTTAATAATATGCATGATTATGTTGGGTGATAACATAATTATAGAATTAGAGGAATTAGCACAAACATGACTTGGTTGAATTGGTTGTGCCTTGACTTTGGAATTGTAGGGTATTTTCGTTTTTTTTTTCATTAACCACAAATAGGGGTCATATAAAAAGGCAAATTAAAAAAATTGGAAGGGTTTTAAGACTGAAAAACTATGAGAGTGGTGAGGAGCACGAATTCTGAGTGGAAAAGGTGAGTTTGGAATTGAGAGCAAAGTTGCACTTTGTTTTGGGAGAGCAAAGGAAGGTTCTTAGGTACCACAAAGCCAAAGTTAGACAACCATTAGAAGCAAGGATTTCCAGGTTAGGGGGGACTCTTTTCCATGCATTTATATGATTGTTGAGAAATTTTGTGTATTCTGTAATATGCAATGATTAATGTACCTTTGCCATGAAATTTTCGTGCCAACATGTTGTGAATTGGGTGTTTGATTGTTTTGATGTAATATGATTAAACCCTTATGAGATTGTATGAAAATTATGGGGTTTTGCAGTACTGTTTATGGCTCATGGTTCAATTCCGCATTTTTGGGGGTCAATTTGGTGTCCAAATCATGCTCATAATGTTTGTATTCTGTGATGAATTGCTTAGTATAGTGGAGTGTGGTTTTGACAATTGGTTTGGTTTCTGCGTGCGTGACAGGGAGAAGGTCTACTATTCTTGCTCAAGCTAACTAGGCTCGCCTAGGCGAGAATAGCAGAAACACAAAATCTGGTTTGTGTTCGAGCATCTCGCTCATGCGAGAGTAGCTCGCCTAAGCGAGGAGTCACGTAGTTGTGAGGTTGTGCTGAAGCATCTCGAGCAGGCGAGGAGCCCATGTTTTGGGCGAATGGGCATCTCGCTCAGGTGAGTGGTTCTCGCCTAAGCGAGAAATCGTGAATGAATGCTTGTTGTTGTTCGACTCGCCGCCTAGGCGAGGGAAATTGTTGTTGAGCAAGGGATGATCTCACCCAAGCGAGTAGGGCTCGCCCAAGCGAGACCTCACGATAAGCCTTTGAAGCACACTCGCTCAAGCAAGGAGGATTAGCTTAAACGAGACAGGCCTCGTCGCTTAAGCTAAAGCTTCTATCCCAAGTGAGTTTAGTGTAGTTTGTGTGTATTGTTTCTACGCATTGATGAGAACGTGGATCAGAAGATGTTGTGCCATGAGCGGGTAGGTTCATGGATGGTGGGTAACATGTGGTGGTATGAACGGGGAGGTTCATACATAATTACTCTCTTGTGGGGATACGAGCGAGGTAGGTTCGTATGTTCCGTGCTCACAGTTGAGAGATGCTGCGTTCGAGAAGGTACGTAGCTAATGGATCACATGTGTTGGACTACGGGCGGGTAGGTTCATAGAGTAGGACTACGAGCGGAGAGGTTCGTAGAGGCAGGACCACGAACGGGTAGGTTCGTGTGAGCATCATGAATCCTGAGAACATGGCTAACTTTGTTATTAAGTTGGAGGTTGAAAAGCCTTGGGAGTGTTAAGGATGTAACCATGGTCTAGCTATAAGAATATAAATGGGTGTATTTATATTATTTAATTTATATGTTTCCTATATTCTTTTGAGCTCACCCTTTCTGTTTGTACTTGGCGATGATCGTGTAATTCTTTACACGGGAGCAGTTGATGATACATGTGATGCTGCTAACACCCTAGACGGAGAGAGGGGCTAGCTTGGGATTCGAGCTAGGATTTTATTTATAACTTTCTGTATTAGGTTTTGAAAATTGTAATAAGACTATTCCTATAGTTTTGATTAATCTTTGACGATTGGATTTCTTTTTATTGAAATTTTCCGCGTTGGAATTAATAAAAGTTTTGACGTTTGATATTAATTCCTTATTTTCTTGTTTTTAAATAAGTAATATCTAATATGGGTGTTACAATTGGGACCTCTACACGTCTGGAAGTGATTTTAGGTACGAACGTTGAGCGATGGAATTGACGCTAAGTGCTGAAAATGTGAGGCAAATGACGCTGAGCGATGGAACCTGGCGTTGAGCACTGGATTCTCCTATTTTATTGTTTGCTATTTTTGATCTATGTGAAGGTATCCAATATGATTAATTAATATCATTTATGAATGATTGATTTGTATAAGATAAATATATAAATGCAATATGAGATTGCTTATGTGAAAATGAGTTGAGAATGGTTGATGCTGATCCCAAGAGGATTAGTAATTGGTTTTGTTAGTGTATGCATTGACATAGGGTAGGCAGTAAGGAGGTATCTTGATACTCTAATAAACATTCACACTCAAATAGAGTAGAATGTGCTATGTGGTGAGAGTGGCAGGAGATCCTAGTCTATGGGCTTTACCTTGGCCAAAGACGTTATAACGGACTAACCTTGAGAGTAGTAGGGTGATAACCCCTTTGTTATGGCCTCTACAAGGCGTAAATACTACTTCAAGTGCATGCCTCTAGTGATCTCCTGTGTCAAATGCATGTATCCGGATATTGAGTCTTGTTGGAGTCATTGTATGTGGTATATTTATATTTATCAATGATTTGGATGATTGATCAAGTGTGTGATATAAATTTTATTTCTATTATATGAAAACTCTTTTGTACATTAGCTTACCCTTCTTTTATGTGTTTGTCTTGTGTTGTTTGTCTTGTTTTTGCGATGATCACATATTCGGTGAGAGTAGATATGGTTAGCAGTGGTACTTCTAGAAGATGAAGAGCCACCTTTTAGGTTGGGAAAGTTTGTTGTAGGAGTTGTTGTAAGTGAATAGTTGGTATATATATATATATTCTTTTTTTTTGGTTTTTAGTTGGTTGTATAAAGTTTATATTTGTATGGTCCTATTGTTGATAAGACTGTATTAATATACTTTATACACAGTATTATCTGTTTTGAACACTAGGATGAAATATTCTATTTTATTAGCTGTTTTAGACTATTAAAAATTGGGATGTTACACATACACACACTCCTTATGTTATTTATATATACTTTTATTTTAACAACATATTATGGTTTTCTTAAAATAATATTTAAATATAATTGCACATTAATTAATTCAATTATAGTTTTAAAACTGTTTATTTATCTTTATATTAAATAATGCTTTCTCAAAAATATAATTTTTATATTTTTATACAAAATTTACAATTGAGTAATAAATTGTTTATACATATATTATTAATGTAAATACTAAAATGATTCAATTTTTATAAAATGTATATTTGGTTCTTATATTTTAAAACTTATTTATTAATTTTCATAATTTTTATTTAATATATTAATTATAAATAAAATAGAAAAGTTAACATCATTTTACTTAAAATATAAAAGACTAATATTATTTATTTAAAAAACATAAAAAAAAGTTAGTATTTTTTAAAAATTAAATGAAGTGTGATTTTTATTTTGTTAAAAATTAAAAAAAAAATGTAAATATATATTCTGAAACAAAACAAAATATGCAAACTACACATGTTTTAAATTTTAACTCTTAGAAAAAAATAAACAAGATGAAAGAACCTATTGATGAATATGACTCCTCTATTCACATCGTTGAATGCTTTTTAAACCAGTAGGTAAAATGTGAGGATCATTCATGCTTAGATTAGTCTATGTTAAAATCATCAAATTATCAAGTCAATGGATAGAACTTAATCAGGGTTAAGGAAAGACCCAAAGGGAGAGAAAAATTAACTTGGGTCCAAAAATTAATATTCATGTTATTTTAGTTCTCTTTTTTTTTTTATTAAGGGCATGTCCAGAAGAAATCTCTTCAGAAGAAAAATAAATTATAAGCTAAAATTATATTATGTGTGAACTACAAAAGAGACCGCTAAGAAAATTTTCTTTCTTATTTTAGATGCAATTACATTTTGTTAAAATTAAGGGTTAAATATTATTTTCACTTCTTTCTTATTTTAGATGCAATTACATTTTGTTAAAATTAAGAGATAAATACAATTGTCATCCTCAAACTATTATAAAAAATTGTTATTGTTTTAAACTAAATTATGAAGTATTTATTCTTTGTATTTTATGAAATACATATAAAATAGACAAATAGAAATGGTTTTTCATGTAACAAACAGAGTTTTACCGTTAATTATAATATAATCTTCCATACCATTTGTTGAGTACAATTTTCATATTGTAAGGAAAAAATACTTTACAATTTAGTTTAAGAATGAAACACATTCTCTATAATAATTTGGAAACACAGATTTACCTTTATTGTCATTGGTTGAATTTGTCTATCCTGAATTTGTGGTTAACATGTTGAATCCTAATTATTTTGATGATGGAGCAATTTTGTGCCCAACAAATGATTCTGTAGA
>Ga0099822_1011984_pt1 | contig 10453 bp, 9 predicted proteins | sample CowpeawhiteBW_FD_76839 | JGI IMG/M metagenome (GOLD analysis project Ga0099822, IMG submission 76839) | Root nodule microbial communities of legume samples collected from California USA - Cow pea white BW | ecosystem: Host-associated > Plants > Roots > Nodule | place: USA: California | collected... | reverse complement strand
GTTATTAAATAATTTAAAGTTGTAAACAGTTATAGTGAAAAATATTTATGTTGTAAACTTATAAATTAATTAGAAATTAGAAATACTTATAAGGTAAACTTATAAAATGATTAAAAATTAAAAATATTGATGTTTAATTAAAAATTAAAAATATTATGGTTGTAAACTTATAAAGTGATTAAAAATTACAAATACTTATAATGAATAATATCATACTGTAAACTTAAAAATAAAGTAAAATTTAAAAAACTTATAATAAAAAATATTTATATAATAAACTTATAAAATTATTAAAAAAATAGAAATACTTATCAATTAAACTTATAAAATGATTAAAAATTAAAAATATTAATCTAGTATAATGAAAAATATTTATGTTGTAAACTTAAAAAAGAATAAAAAATTAAAAATACTTATAATGAAACTTCTTCACGTCGCCTGTTGCTTCCTGGGAGCTTTGCCTCCGGTGGATTTGCGTGCAGTTTGCTTAGTTCATGCCATTGGTGAGATAAATTCATAAAAAAAATAAGTAAACTCTAACAATAAAGAAGATGTGCACAGAAAATTAATGGTGAGATTATAAAAGATTTAAATTTCATTTGTCATCGTTCCCACAGGAAAACAAAATTTGAAACATCAAAAACAATAAAAAAACATGAAAAGCGAGTAATCATAAATTGAACAATTGGGCATTCAATAATAAGCATACACACGGGTAATGAATAGGAACAATGGAAAATACCCTTTTTGTTTAATCAAATGAAGATAAATAGCATCAACAAAGTGCGTGTGAAAGCAAAGACAATAAGCAAGGTAAGACAACTTCATGAAAGAAACAGTAATGAAATGATGTTGCTGCATAGAAAACAAATTGTAAAATAACGATTACATCACTAGTGCAGAGAAGGGTTTTGGTCACGGTTATTTTGACCATTTGGCTTCAGTTAAAGACCTGAGGCATATCTAGCTGAGTCAAAAAGAGGTGAGCTTTCTGCCTCGGTTATGACCCGAGACATATTTCTCCATTACTACCTCAGTTTTGGAGGGAACCGAGGCATAATACGCATTAAATTTTTTTAAAAAAATAAATCAAACAGTTGCCTCCCTAATGGGATTTCTCCAGTTCTTCTTAGCAGTTCTTGCCTAGAGAACGCTGCAAACATTCGCACCTTTGAAGCCACAGATCTGCGATGCCAACCATCATGCTGCACCTCACGACTTTGAAGCCACAGATATGTGACGCCAACCATCACATTGCACCTACATCGTGAAGCATATCAACCACTTTCACACAACCTGCAATAAGAATGTCCAAAACACCATACCATATCGCGCTTGAGACGAGTAACCACAGAAAAAAGAACGACATACCAAAGCGATGCACCACTAGCCCGTGAACGAACCAGAACCGCAAACCATCAAACCTCCATGTGCGTCACCTTCGAAAGAAAGTAAAACGAAGGAAAGTTTGTGTGATTGCATGTTGGATCTGAGATGTTATATATGTAGTTATTGTATTATTATTATTATTTTTATCACTACGAGATATTATTATAATGGTATTATTATTATTATTATTATTATTATTATTATACTAAGACACATATCTTAAATTAATTTACTACAGGATCGTATTTCAATTACTTGTCATTTTTATTTGTTTTGTTGTTAATGTATATTTATATATAATTATAGATTATTAGAGTTGACATTAGCCTTAGTGTTAGCATTAATATCAATATTTATAGCATAAATATTATTATTATTAGTATCATTATTATTTTTATTATTATTATTACTATTCATAATGGTGTTATTATTATAAGTGTGCTTTTTTTAATTATAGAAAATGTTGTTATACTCAATACTTTTGCTAAATAGAGTTTTAATCTTTTAAATTTTTATAATTTATAATTTATATTAATATTAGTATTAGTATTTTTAATGGTTAAATAAATATAATAACAATTATATTATTATTCTAAAAAAATTTAAAATAAAAAAACAAAAAAAATGTTCGCACGGATCATAGGCTATTATAATCATTTCGTAAAATTAATTAACTTTATTATACTGCGATATCAATTTTATTTATTATATTTAAAACTGAAATTATTATTACATCACGTAGATTTACTATTTCATTACTTTAATAACAACATTTACAAAAATATAACTTAATTTTCATAATATTTCATTACATAATACTTTCACTATTTTATTATTTTAATATACAAAATAAAACAAATACGCCTCGTGCGTAGGAACGGGTTAGTATACTAGTAAGACTTTAAAAAACTATACAAATGTGCTCTTCCAAAATTTTCTTCACCAACATCATATATCATGTCCTTTAAACGATCACTCTTTCATTCTTCAACATATTTTGTTGTTCGCGACATAGTAGGTTTGTCTAATAGTTCATCATGCCAAGTCCAAATTGTATAACTTCTGAATATATCGAAGATGAATTAATGATCATGTATTTCACTCAAATCCTAAAATATCTTATTCAAACAATAAACACAAGGATAATAATATGTCCCATTCACAAGGCTTGTGTGTTCTTAAGCATATTGGAAGAACTCAACAAATTCCTTTTCATAGTCTTCACTAACACGATGTGCATCCATCGAACTTCGATCCACAGCTACGTTGATAATAAACTCAATTGTTCTCACATTTGTAATTCTTAAAAAAGTGAGGCCCTACTAATTTGGAAAAACATTTTACATAAATTTGATGACATTTTGACAGTATTTCACATCGATCTTCGAAGCGCACGAAATAAAAGTGATCAATCATGACCACAGTCAAGTATGCATTCAAAGAACAACAGAAAATGGTTTGAACCAAAATTTTATCAAATTTATGCATAGACTTACAATGTACACATATTAACAAATTATGAAAAAAAATTCAAATTGTCCAATTGGACAATTCAAGATTCAATACAAACAACTAATGTTCAATTTGCACTAAATCATAAATGAGAACTAAGGTTTGCTTGATGTCTACATCTAAAATTATAATTTAAATGACTAGTAAGCCTTAACTAATAAATTAATTTCACTATAGTTTCTTTGAATTTTTAAAATGTAAAACTCAAATGCATATAAAATTTTTGAACAAAGCCTAAACCTCAAATTGTAAAAGTCATATTCAACACAAATAAGGGTGACATTCAGGCATAATTATGACTAAGTTCCCCAAAAACAGTCAGAATCATAGTGTAGGAAACTAACTTCAATGCAGCAAACTAATCAGAGAGAAAGTTGTTTCACAAGTAAATGCCCACAAAAAATGAAGAAAGCACTTCTTTTTGTCACAATGTAGGCCCCACAACATAAAACCTTCATCGCCATACAAGAAAACCTAAGTTCACAACTTTTTTACGCAGGGACAAATGAAGGAGAAAGGCTCGCTGTAGGAATTTTAAACAAATGTGTGCCTAGCATATAATAGTTAGACGTAAAAAAGGTTTTTTATGTCTGAATCATATAGGTTAGACATAAATTTACATCTAATCTATAATGATTAGAAGTAAAAAGCGTCCTTTACATCCCATTATTATAGACCAGACATAAATATTGTTCATTTACTTACAAAATTGTCACTACACATTTTGTACATATGTTACTTTCAAATCAGACATAAATTTGGCAACATGAATGACTATTTTTGTGCTAGTGAGTGGTGGAGGTGGAGGTAGTTGGTTATCTAAACTGTTCACGATTGAGGATTTGGTTAATTGTTTAAGCATTTAAACAAAAGAATTTTGGATTTGAGTAACAAAACTTGAAGCAACTTGCTCAATCCATTAAGCTTGTCTGTCTTCAATGGCTCTGAGTTCCTTTATAGCAATACATTCTCGAAGAGCATCTTGGATCATAGCTTGCACAATATTCAAAATTGTAAATGGTTTGATCAGAGCGTCCAACTGAAATAAACATATGAGATCTATTCCCTTTTTATTAAAATTTATGTTAGACATCACTATGAATAACGATATCTCAGTTAGAATGACACTCCAAAGTTGAAAAATCATATGTCATCGCATTAAACAATTTATTAAAAAGTAGAAAAAAGATAAGGGGGCCAAACTAAATTCATGAACAAAAACTTACCAACAAACTTTTCTATAAAGAGACAAAAATTTAGAGTAATAACTACAAAGAGAGAATTCAACCATCATTACACCATTTTTTACTTTAGACCACACTAAACTAACCCACATATATAAAAGTGTTGTCTAAACATAGAAATAGCCACAAATATATATATATATATATATATATATATATATATATATATGTGTGTGTGTGTGTGTGTGTGTGTGTGTGGCTTAAAACTACTAAAAGCCACATTTTATAAATCGTTGATTATTTAGGCAACATTTTTTTAAAAGTTGCCCATAGAAAATGTGGGCAAAACAATAAAATTATGACATCTTCCTTGTGTTTTTTTCTTATCAATTATACTATACACTATGATTTTTCTTCATACCTATAGATTAGGCAGCGCTAGCATTGCAACAACTAGAAAACCATTGTGTAAAATAATAAGCCACATTTTCTTATTGTTGCTTATATAGTGAATTTTATTTTCCTTAAACCTAGAGAGCATATACAAAAGAATGTTGTCTATTTGTTTTAAGCAATATGGTAGAAAATGTTGATAGTTATAAGCAACAGTTGTTAAATGTGGATAGTTTAGACAAAATTTTTAAAATTGTGATAATTTCACTTTAAATATTTTTAAATTACCATCATCTGGCCTAATTAAATTATTGTAAGATAGATCAATTGTCTTGTGGTGGAGGGTAGTTGGGCCAAGTCACAATCAAATCATAAAACTTTGGTTATTACAATCTTAAGAAGAAAGAGTTGCACTTTAACTATTAGTTATAGCTTTTGGCTTAATGGTAAGCACTCAATCCAACAATTGGTATCAAAGCTAAAAGAATACACAACATCTTAAATTGTGTTGCATAAAACTATGAAATAACATGTTGGCCAAAAAGTGTGGTCTATTATTTTTTTCTAAGGCAATGGTTTTCAAAATTTATGTGGCCTTAGGAAAAACATTATTGTCTTTGAGCGATGGCCACAATTGTAAACTCCACAATAGGAAAACCGTAGTAAAATCGTTGCCTAAACTTTAAGACCACGATTTTTTTACTTAAGACAATATTTTTAAGTTGTTGTTTAAACTACAAAATGGTGTAACTAGTCTTTTATAAATTATAAAATGCAAGCTTATAAGTGCAATTATTTCCTTCACAAAAAATGTGAGTTACATTCAAGTCCATAGTCTCACAACTTTTCATCAATTTCCTCTATATATACCTTTAGGAGACCAGAGGAAAATATAAGGAGAAAAAAAAAACTTGGCATACTAACAAAGACCCACCCAAAGAAATTACTTCCAATCCTTTTTACTCCCATTTTTCCTTTCCCTTTTCTAAAAATATGCTTGGTGATAAAAATAGGCGACGATTAAGTGACAACGAATAAACATTGGTGATTTGTATTTGTAAACATAATTGAAGTTGTGGAAGAACAAATAGTACAAAAATAGGACTAGAAAAACCAAAAACAATTATTCATTTTATGTATAAAATGTCTTCTTACTTTTCAAGCAAAGTTATTTTAATCAATTTTAAGTTTATAATAATAAATTAAATATGTTTAACTTTTATAATTTTTTCAAGCAATAATGATTGAATTAGAGGAACAATCAGGGTTACTCCAACTCTTTTATAAACTTACACAATAAAAAACCATGTAATTCTTTATTTTGCTCTAGAGATCAACATCAGAAGCACATCTTTATTTTGAACTTCTAATTTAATGTAACACCCCATTTAATTAATTACCTTAATTAAAAGAAATGTCACACAAAATAACATAAGAAGCGAAGTCATGGAGTATAAATATCACTCCTTACAAAAATACCAGATACATAGAGAAAAGTATAAGGTACACCACGATGCCATTGACTAGACAAAATAAAAGTTGAAGAGTACTCAAAATAAATGGCCAAAGAACTTGGCACTACATGGGCTACAACCCTAAAGGAAACTTAGACAAGCAGGATCTGATCCAAGATGAACTAGGCAGCGGAATCTCCACTACCCTGTTGACCCCGAGGAGTTCTCGCATCTGCTCACATCAATAAATTGATGATCATCGCAAAAAGAGAAAACCACACACACAAAACATACAACAAGCAGAAAGAGTGAGCTAGTGTAGAAAATGATTTATCATACCATTACATGCAATTTGATATCCAAAGATTCATACCTCAACCAAACATGTGATGACTCGCAACAATTACACTAAGACTTAAGACACGACTTATCCGGATACATATAATTAGTTGGATTCAGTGGATGCTTGCACTTGTGGTGGCATTTACTGCTCTACCGAGCTAATTGTTACCGTGTTTCATTCCCCCACGCACAAGGTTAGCCTTAAAGTGTTACAGGCCTCCTGATACTCTCACCACTTGAGTCAGTACACTCTACGTGAGACTAATTGACTCTTTAGAGTGTCAGGATGCAATCCTTACCTTGACTCCTTACTAAATTATATAAATAAGACACCACCATGAACTCCCACTAATAGGGGTCATGGAATTACGTCCTAACCAAATGAGGCACCACAATGAGATCTCACCTAGAGATTCAGGGAATTACGCCCTGACCAAATGAAGCACCACCACGAAACTATCATGGAATTACGTCCTAACCATACCAACATCATGTTCCATCAATCAATATCACATTATTGCTCATACCAATTCCATGTCACATTTATAACCAACGATCCCATACTCATCACATGCGAAGATCATGCCAAACTCATCATTCACAACCCATAAGCCATTTTACTCATGCATATTCACTCATCTCATGCTTTAACATAGCAACCCAACTTAACAACACATTATACAAATAATTTTGGGATTTTAGAAATAAAACTGCAGCTTGTGTAAAGCTCCAAAAATTTTGTATTTATATTCAAATTAAATATGATTGAATTAAGAACCAAATGAAAGGAGAACCAACTTAATTGAATAACTATAAAGAAAGTTATACACCAAACAAGCAACAAAGGTCAATGTTGTCAACAACCAAACTACAGTGATCTTGCGATAAAAACTACTCTCACTACAGAGCTTCGATTCAAGATCTGACCAATCAACATCAAGAACTATGTGTTAAGGATCAGCTGTTAAAATATTAGCTCGATCCAACGGTTAACGAAGTAGGAACTTTCATTTTACGAAAAGTGTATAGTGTTGTCAACAACCAAACTATAGTGACCTTGTGATAAAAACCGCTCTCACTACAGATCTCCGATTCATGATCTGACCGATCAACATCAAGAACTATCTGTTAAGGATCATTTGTTAAAATATCAACTCGACCAACGGTTAACGTAGTAAGAATCTTCATTTTACGAAAAGTGTGCAGTGTAGAAAAAAATAGTAGCACCACATCAATCAAACATACTCGCACACCATACATTTTTATTCTACCAACAACCTTATTCAAGCATCACAGCCATACAAACAGACCAAAAATCGGCAAAATAACTTTAAAAACATAAACTGTAGCTTCCCTTACCTGAAAAATGCTAACTCAAGCGAATGAGATCCTTAGCGGACTAGCACCTAAAGCGCAAGCAAACAACGGAACTGAAAACAGTGAGGGATGAATGAAAATGAGCTATGACAAAGACTAGTGTGGAACTAAAGCTTGAAGAAAAGAAGGGAACGTAGAGAGCTCAACTTACTTGGAGGGATTCGTTCAACAGAGAAGAAAAATAGGGAAGCTCACTCAAACCCTAGCAGAGCTTTTAAAAATAGTTCAAGGAGAGTGTAAGGTGGTTGTTGGCAAAGTGAGAGCTGAATGAGAGTGTTTTGGCTGCTTTAGGGTCTTTGGCACCCTATGGGACAACCTTTAGGCCCAACTGATTTAGGGTGGGCCTTTAACACAAGGGCAGAAAATAAAGAGGGCCTTACATTCAGTCATATACATAATATTTGAGCTCTCTCTTGTCTTTATTCTCTTTTGTTTTGGAGCTCCTTAATTTTTGTTCTCTTGTTCTTTTCAAGGGTGTCTCCAACTATCTTTTTGTTTGGGTTAGAAAAATTGTTGTTGCAAGTAAATAAATGGTTTTGAAAAGGGGGCGACATTAACAAGTGGGTCGTGGGACTAGTATTATCTCTGTTTTTTGTTCTTTTTTTGCCTCCAAGGCATCTTCCAATTGATTTTGCCTCCAAAACTAATTAAATGAATGAATTAATGGCTAATCAACTTCTTTAATTGCAGATTTTGCTCTCTGGCACTTTTTCATCAAGACATTAAGTTAGTATGATGATTGTGCTCTCTGCACTTCTTCATGAAGGCATTAAAGTTTTTCTTGATTTTACAACATCAACCTCTCACTAGTGCAGAAATACTATTCAACAACCCCAAATATCGACGGTCCCAGCGCACCCGTTGTGGAACAAAAGTTAGTGGCTTTTTTGTAAATAATTGGATAAAAACAATGATAGTTTTACCCCAAACTGTCGTTATTGACCACAGCAAAGAGAATAATGACGATCCATTCAACTAATCGTCGTTGTTGTGCACCATAACCACGACGGTGCTCTCCAAAAATGTCGTTCATATGCTGGTGTGTGATAACCACGATGTTGTTTCCTAGAATTGTCGTGAATGAGCTTATCGAGGGTTAAAAAAATAACCTTTTTCACTATTTCTTTTTGGCTCACTCTTCTCTCTTCTAGACTCCTGCTGCACCTCTGTCTACGCCAACCACCGCCACCACCACCAGTCACCGCTGTTGCGATGTCCACCATGTCGCTGTCACCGCACCGCATCCCTACTGTCGCATCCACTGCGCCACGTTTTGGTGCGAGGTTTGCTACCGCTGCCACCGTTGCAACCGCTTCCCTACTACCGCTACCAACACATCGCGTCCTGGTGTGAGGTTTGTTGTTGCTTCCACCGATATAACCGATTCCTTGTGTTGTTGCACCGCTGCAACCACTTCCCTGTGACGCTGCCACTGTGTTATTACCGCTGCGATTGTGTAGCTACTCTTGTGTTGAGGCCACTGCCAACGCACCGTTGCTGCCCTTGCGAACTCTCCACCGCTATTGCTCTTATGTCGTAGTCGCTGCCAGCGCACCACTCTTGCCGCTGCCAAAGCGTTGCCAATTACATCATCTTCTTCTCCCTCGAAACATCCTTGTTGTAGACTACTAGGTAAGTATTAGTTTCTTTTTAATTAGTTTTAATTATTAGTTATTAATGTTTTAAATTTTATTTATGTTGTATTTATTCTTTTTGCATGACAATATTTAGTTTTTAAGTTTGAGTATTTGGTGAATTCTTGTGGTTTATGCGTATTGTCAAACGAGTTAGGATTGAGTCCGGGGGTGTCTGACCCCCAACAATGCATTGAGATTAAGTCTGGAGGTATCCAACCCTGGACACTTATTACTTTTATGTACTGTAAAGTTCTTTCTCATTACAAAATAGTCATGGATCAGAGTTGGATTAATCTATCACGTATAAGTGATGATTATGAAAGAGGAGTCAAGGAGTTTATAGAATTCGCTCAACATCATGGTGGTAGTGCAAATGTAAAGGAAAGATGTGGTGTCCTTGTGTCAATTGTTTAAATGGGAGAATATTGGATGTGGTCGAGATTAGAGAACATCTTTTATGCGATGGATTTTTAAGGAATTATACAACATGGGTGTGGCATGGTGAATTGGTACAGACTCAAATTGTGGCTGAAGCACATCAATTTGTGGAATCAATAATGGAAGATAGATTAGAGGACATGATTCGTGATGTTGCAGTACAAACCTTTGTTAAAGCTGTGTATGAAAATATGACTACAAATGCAAAGACCCCGTTATGTTCTGGTTCAACTAACTTCATACGATTATCAGTAGTGTTAAGGTTGATCAATTTGAAGGCATTAAATGGGTGGACTGATAAAATCTTCACATAATTGCTTCAATTGTTGAAGGAAATTCTTCCTCTAAGTAATACATTACATTATCAAATGTATGAGGCAAAAAAAATACTTTGTCCGATGGGTATGGAATATGAGAAGATTAATGCAGGTCCTAATGATTGTATTATATATAGAAAAGAGTTTGCAGCACTAGTGCAGGGAAGGGAAATGACAGCGGTTATTTTCAGCTTTTGGCTTCGAGTCCGCAACCGCTGCATATACGACCGAGGTAAAAAGCCAGTAGTTTATGCCTCGGTTACAACCCGAGGCATATAAAATATTTGCTGCCTCGGTTTCCGCCCAACCGAGGCCTAATGCGTACCAGAAATTAAAAAAATAAAAAAAATTTAATGTACTTTCTGCCTCGGGTCTGTTTTGACCGCGACAGAAAGTGCATTTTACTGCCT
>Ga0099822_1011977_pt1 | contig 10458 bp, 13 predicted proteins | sample CowpeawhiteBW_FD_76839 | JGI IMG/M metagenome (GOLD analysis project Ga0099822, IMG submission 76839) | Root nodule microbial communities of legume samples collected from California USA - Cow pea white BW | ecosystem: Host-associated > Plants > Roots > Nodule | place: USA: California | collected... | reverse complement strand
TATTTGTAAAATATATATTTTTTTATTTTTTTTTTATTTTTATATTTTCTTATATTATATTTAATATATTTATATATTATTATGTATAATTTTATATATATATATATATATATATATATATATATATATATATATTTTAACTGATGCATTTCTTATTGATGTATTTACTATCAATATACCATCAGGACATACTATATAATATAGGTCATTAAAAAGTAACTTAATATATATTATTCCTCCACATCATGAAAAAATAAAATTGACAAAAACAAACCAAAAACTTCAATTTATTAGATATCTATTTTAAAAAGAAAAAAATTCTAGATTAAGAATAAAACTTATTTTTAAAACTAAGTATCACAAACTAATTTTCGATTGATTTTGTAGTCATCTATCATTTTCCTTTTACTTATTCCTTTTACTTATGTTTTAGTTGGTAGAGCAAAAGAACCAAGAAAAGACTTCAATGACAAGCTTATGCACATTGGCATGTGATTAATATAATAATTAATAATTAATACCCCATAATAGATCACTTTGTCCTCAAGTTACAAACCTCATCATATCCCACATATCTACATCTAGAAAGAAAAAAAAACACAGCATGAGATTAATGGGAGCCAAACATATTTATGAAATGAAAAACAATAATCTCTGTCTCTGTCTCTCTGTCACTGTCACTGTCTCAAATGTGATGATGTTGTAGCTGCAAGAGTCTAGAATACGCCCCCTCTGGCCTGCTCACAAGCTCTGCATGGCTACCTTGCTCCACGATGCGCCCATCCTGAACCACTCCGATGCAATCCACCCCTCTGATCGTCGACAAACGGTGAGCCACAAGCACCGTGGTTCGACCCCTCATGAGCCTCTCCAACGCCTCTTGTAGAACACACTCCGACTCAGCATCTAGGGCACTCGTCGCCTCATCCAGAAGAAGAATCGTAGGGTCCTTAAGCACTGCCCTAGCAATGGCGATCCTCTGCTTCTGCCCTCCGGAAAGTTGCACCCCTCTCTCACCCACCGGCGTCTTATAACCCTCCGGCAAACCACTCACGAACCCATGCACGTTCGCTGCACGTGCCGCCTCTATCACCTCGCTCTCACTTGCACCATCTTTTCCATACGCAATGTTCTCGAAAATGCTCGCTGCAAAAAGCGCTGGTTCTTGCTGCACCAACCCTATCTTCAGCCTCAGAGACTTCAGGTTCAACTTTCTTATGTCCTTCCCATCCACCATCACTTTCCCTGCAATGGGGTCGTAGAATCTCTCTATCAACGCAATCACAGAACTCTTCCCTGACCCACTTGCCCCCACAAGAGCCTGGCTCTGCCCTGCACGGATCCTCAGGCTGAAATCCTTGAACACCATTACATCAGGCCGTGAAGGGTACGCAAAATCAACATGCCTCAGCTCGATCTCCCCGCGCAGAGATTCCACCGCCTCCGCGTCGGGATCGTCAGGGTCGATCCTCGTCGACCGGTCGAGGATCGAGAACACCGACCCCACCGCCTCCCCGCCGCGGATTATCTCCGGCGCCAGGCTGACGGTTTCCGCCACCGAATTCGCCGTGATCACGAGGACCACAAACACTTTGATCACCTTCGAGAACGTTGAAGCGCCCTTGCTCACCAAATGCGCACCGTACCATAGGATGAGAGCCTCGGACGCGTAGAGCGCAAGCTGAGAGAGACCGAAGAGGAACCCCGACGTGAGGCTCCGCCGCAGACTCTGGCGCTGAGGCACACGAAGCTCGTTGCAGAACACTGATAACATCTTGGTTTGAGCATTGAATGCTGCTACTGTTCTTATGTTGCTCACTCCCTCTCCTGCTATCATACTCGTCTTTGCATGAGCCTTGGCTGTGTCTCCGGCAAACCCTTTTAGAGATAATTGCTGCACAATCAAAAACATCCATTGTTAGCTTGCACTGAATCAAACACCAACGTAAAGTTCTACGTAAACCAGTTATATGCTTCTAGGAATTTACAAAGTCCCAGGAATACATAGTTTAAAAATTATGTTGTTACAAGTTTCATTTAATGTGTCACTTGTGAAAATGGGTGGCCTTATAATACTTATAGAAACTAAAATTGAAAGCTAAAAAGGTTTTGTCGATCAAAACAATCCTATATTTTTCTTATGCTTCTCTGTGAAACTTTCTTTTTTGCACGTATAGTGTTGTAATACCTTGAAACTATGTGACTGGTTTTTTGCCTACTAAATCCATGCAAGTTAAGAGGGTGTATCAAATACTAACTGTAAGTATAACGGTAAAACATTAATGTTTGAAGACATGCTTCTGCCAAGATTGGACAAAGGGGTTTTGGTAATTTCAGTAACTGCACTGTTCATTTTTGGTAAAAAGTTTGATCTGAGGAGAGAGAACAAAAGGGCCAAAGGGGTGGGGCCCAGAGAGGAGAGAGAATGTGCATGTTCATGTAGCATACATTACATGGTCACCAACTACATTGAAAGACATTGATGGTTAATAAGGTACGTGTCCCTCATCTATCAGTCTATTTTCTTGCCCTGTGCCTATAGCATGCGCAGAACGTAGAATACTGCCTTTAACAGTATTAATCAGAAGTGATTGTTACTCTTAGTTTGAAAACGATGCGTGTAAATGTGATGCTACTTTTTTTTTCAAATATTAATTAATGTGTCACTCTATGTACCTTATGTGTTACAGAGGTGTAACTGTGACAGGTTTAACTGAAATTTTATGTAAAATATGCTTAACTTTGATTAGAAAAGTTAACCCGTGTGAAAGTTAAAAAACACACTTGGTAAAAAAAAAAACTTGTACAACATTACTTTTTAACTTAGCATGCTTTTGCGTGGGAATCATCAACACAGAAAGAGAAATAAAACAAAAAAACATGGCTACTTTTACGCTTTTGCACCGTGAAAAATATGCACAATAAAAACACTTGCATTTCCACTTTAAAAAACATGATTTTTTTAATGCTCCCTTTGAAAATAAAAAAGAAAAATTATACAATAAAATAGTTCAAGTATTAAAATATGTATTTAAACTATTTCTTTATTTTTCTTCCAAATCTACCTTACCAAACAAATAGATTGGAGCATGATAGAGAAATGTGCACGAGAAAAGCAAGATTGAATAAAGAAAGTCCATGTGAAACTATCTCCAGGATCATTCACATGCATGCCCTAATTAAAGAACTGAGATGTTATCCATATACAGCTAAACCATCTACATATGCAGCAAGACCCAAATGGTCTCACATGCATGGTCAAAAATCTCCAATGGCTTCAAAACTCATTCAACCCCAGCAAGAATATATGCGTATACACGTGTGAGTGAGAAAGGTGATACACTATGAACAGTTTAAGAAACAACCCTTTAGACATTAGATATGCTATGTGAAATCAAAATTTGAACTTGGTATTAAAATACTGATGAAATATAAGTGGATGTACTTGAACAAAATACTATATATAATATAAAAGACTATGTGGGAAGGTCACATGCCTAGGACCTGAAAAAGACTGGAACCGATCACGGGTGGAGGAGCTAAAAAATAAAAGTTCAGATTCCCAGACAAAGTAAAAGGTTTGGGTTTTGTAGGAATATATGAATAATAAAACGAACGCAACGAAGTTTCCTCTTGCAGTGTCCCAAAAATATTGTTAAAAAAATACTCTAGCTCTGCAGGGATCTTCTGCCAATGAAGACCTTGTGTTTTCTGTCTTATGATGAAACATTTCTTTATAAAGTAGAAAAATATTTCACAGCCAGCTGGCAAATATACTCCACAATGATAATAATAGTATATTAATAAAGTACAGTAATTTCAATTTAATAAAGAAGGTTGAACAAGTGCAACACCAGTCTCAGTGTGTGTGTGTGACATTGAAGTTGATGATCAGGTATGGAATCTGCATCCATAAAATAAAATAAAAATTTTCATGGCTTTTTAATACACCAATGTGTGTTATTTCACAGAAGTTAATGCACTGGACTTTGAAGGAAGCACGTGCACTGTTCAACTATGTGAGGAACCCTACTGTTCTAACTTTTGTCGTCTAATGTCACCTTAGGTGTGAAGTGAAGTTATATTTCTGAGAGTAAAGTAAAACATATTAAAAAAATGTAACTTTTTACCATCTGTTATCACTCCAACTTTTTTATTTACAGTACAGAAAAAAAAATGTTCTGTAAAACAGTGACTAGTTTGGAACATGAAAGAGAATAAATTTGCTGGACACATTGAAAAAGATGTTTCCTAGAGATTGAAAAAGAATGCAGAATGCAGATTATCTATCCCTGGCCAAACTCCAAACTCTTTGAGGACCGTTGCTTGAAACTCTTGCAGGGTTTAGGGCCATGAGAGGATGTCAGAATGAAAGAGAAAACAAAAGGGTCAGGAAAATTATCGAGGTTCATGTCATAGGGAACTGACAAGGGACCCTTTTCTGTGTAATGAATAAGCCAAACTAAGGTGAAGGCAGTGTAGTGTGGTGAGGTGCATTAGTTAGCCAGAAGAACAGTGATTGTTTGTTGTGATTTATTTATTAGTATTCAGAACTGGCACCAAGTATTTGAAATTTGCAGAATCTCAATTATCAAACCCCATATCCAAAGCACAAAAATAGGGTGTGGTCTTGCCAGAAAACATGGGGCTAGTTGCTAGCTGGAGTCTTCAGAATCTGACTTTCCCATGTCATACCATATGGTCAAAAATGTAAGACTCAGTAGTCACTACTACCTCACAGCAAAAGCTGATACAAGCTTCTGTAGACGTACCATTCAAGAATCTAACTTGAATACGTAGAGGACCCCACCCCCCCAACTCAGAAAAATGCAGTGCTGCTGTTGCACCATTTAGCCCTCTATCATCCACATGCATTATAATCTCTGTCATGGTTGAATGTGGGAACTTGGGCCCTATCTCTTCATGGAGCATTTCACTGTGTTATTTCAATTTTAAAGGGTTGGTGTTTTTGGTGGAGTTCTTCGATTTGAACATGAATCTCACTCTGTTAACCTATATGATTTTCAGTGTTAACCAAATTACTGTAAAAATTATGGAAGTGAAAGTGTCAAAATTTTGGATTAAAGTTTTGTCCTTGTGTACACCCATTTCCCTCCATTAGTTGTCAATTTAAAGTACAACTTCACTCTGTTAAAAAAAAGGGAGCTTTTAATGACCATTATTAATGAGATTTTATGGACCAATATGAGTTATTATTTCCCAGAAGTTAATGCACAGGACTTGGAAGGAAGCACGTGCACAGTTCCACTTTGTGTGGCTCTTTGTTGTTTTAGCTTTTGTCGTCTAATGCCAGCTTGTGTGTGTGAAGCTAGATTCTCAGTGTAAAAGGGTAACTGTAAGGTAATGAATTTTGGGTAAAAATCTAGAGACCCCACCACTATATATAGTCTAAGGTCAACAAATGCAGATAACAAGACAAATTTGTAAGTTCACTAAGCTTAAACAATTTCCTCTGCTCTTGGATGAAGAAAAGTAGTATTAAAAGTTTGCATCAGAACTTGGATGTAATTTTTTATTGCATACAATGTAGTCATGATAATGATTATTTTTTTCAATTATGTGAGATGATGAATTGTTGAGTTTACCTGAGCAAAGTTGGCTAGCACAAGGAGAGGGAAGGTTGCCAAGATGAGCAAGGAAACCCTCCATTCCACTATGAAAGCAACTATGAAAGAAGTAAGAAGAGATGTCATGTTCTGCAGAATCACTGATATCCTCTCAGCAATTGCAGACTTCACATCAGCTGCATCAGTGGCAAGGCGAGCTGCAACAAGGCTTGAGTTGTGCTCCTCCTCATCGAACCATCCAACTTCATTCCTCAAAATAGCTAACCAAGAAGTACAAACACCAAAATTTAGAGAAAATCTCACCCAAACAAAACACACACCAACACATCAAATAAACCATACCGGCAAGCATCATTCTTCTGACCCTTGTGGTGAGGTTTTCTCCCATGATGCTAAAGAAGTAATGCTGTATCAAGTATGCACCAACTGCATAGAGACCCGCACCAATGTAAATGAAGACGTACTCCTTAGTCTTCCTCTCCATGGAAGCATAATTTCTAAAGTAAAAGACCTCAATCATGTTGCTCATAACAATAGCAAAAGTAGGGCCAATGAATCCAGAAAGAACAGAACCAACAGCTCCCATGATTGAGTAAGGCCACTCAGGAGCATTCAACTTGAGCAACCTGAAGAAATATCCATCTGGGGCAGGATTTTTCTTATCCGTTTCAGCATTTGATATCATCTCAATACGGCCATCTGCACCAGTGCTGTACTGGTAGCTCAAGTTCCTAAGGCTGCCAGACCTCAGACTCAAGGACTTTGTTGACAGTGAATGGCTCAACCGCGATGACCGAGTCCGGCGAGTCGATGGGTTGGAGAAGTCTCTATTTCCAACCATTTCTTGGAACCGGATCAGTGAAGCGTATGTGCCTGCCTTGGCAATGAGTTCTTCATGTGTGCCTGTCTCAACAACTTGTCCTTGTTGTATAACTGCAATGGTATCAACATTCCTTATGGTTGATAGACGATGTGCCACAACCACAGTTGTTCTTCCAACCATGAGCCTGTCTAGTGCCTCTTGAACTATGCTTTCAGACCCTGCATCAAGAGCACTAGTTGCTTCATCTAATAGAAGGATCTTCGGGTTCTTCAACATTGCTCTGGCAATTGCAATTCTCTGCTTTTGGCCCCCGGATAATTGAACTCCTCGCTCTCCCACCTGGTGAAAACACAACACATTTTGATTAGCACACACTTGTCTAAAACTAAATGATCAACTTCACGTACCCCAGAAAAATTAGTACAACTTATTGATGCTTGAAAACTATCAGTGGTACAAACCTGAGTGTTATAACCATTAGGAAGCAAGGTGATAAAACTATGAGCATTTGCAGCAGAAGTAGCAGCTTCCACTTCAGCCATAGTTGCATCAGCTTTTCCATAGAGTATGTTCTCTAGAATTGTAGTTGCAAAGAGTGCAGGCTCTTGATTCACCAACCCAATTTGATCACGCAACCATTTTAGTTGTAGAGTCTTAATGTCCACGTTATCCAGCAGAACCTGACCTGCTTGGCCATTTCAAAGAGGTCAACATAGCTGTTAGTTAATCCAAGAATCAAAAGTTCAAAATTTGAATGCACCATGATGCTTCATTTGCTCCCAAAACATTTCTAGCATAGAACTGTCATGGTTATACAAAATATTTTCTACTTCCAAGGGAGTTGAAAGTGTTCAGTTACCTTCATTTGGATCATAGAACCTTTCTATCAAGGAAACAACTGTGCTCTTTCCAGATCCACTGCCACCAACAACCGCAACAGTTTTTCCAGCAGGGAAAAAGATTGAGAAACTGCGAAAGATAAACACATCTGGCCTCGAAGGGTAGCTGAAAGTAACATCTTTAAATTCAATGTTGCCATTAACCTCAGCTAGGCACTTTCCTTCTGATGGATCTTCCACTATGGTGGGTTTCTGATTGATGATCTCCATCAATTTGTATCCCGCTGCTTTGCCTTTGCTGAAAGCACCCAAATTGGAAAAGGACTGTCCCAAACTCCTGTTGAAGTAAACCAACACGTCACGATCACATGAATGGTGTCATTACAAACTAAACACAGAATCATCAAAAGTTACTAAAATTAGGCCCTCACATGCCACCGACAATGGCCGAGAAAATAGCCGTGAATGCCTTGCCTCCATCTGTTTGTCCATTCCTGATGAAAACTCCAGCATACCAGAAAACCAGTGCCCAAGACATGCATGCTATTCCATATGTGCATCCTAGGCCTAAACCTTTGGCCATTCCTGCCTTGTATCCAAGTTTCAGAGTGTTTTGTATTGCATCAGAATAAGAATTCAGTGCCTTGCTCTCCCCAACATAAGAGTAAACAGTTCTAACTTGAGCAATGGCCTGTTCATATTGCACATAATGAAGACCAATTAGTCCCTGTCATTCTTCTTTTTTCAATGGAGCCCATTTTTGAGCCAATGATTATGGAAATCAATGTGAAGGACAGATCTAAACAATCAAAAAAGAAGAAGCAATTTTAGGTAAAACATGATTTCGTTCCATGTACTTATTTGTAAGCAAGGACCATAGTTGGCATTAGAGCGACACAAGACCACAATCATCATCACCATGCTTTTTGATTATTTTACTCACAAAAGAGAAAAGCTGGCTAGGAACTTTCATGAGTGCTCCACACGACAAGACATCATTTTCACACACTAAAACAGCCACTGAACATGAAATAAGGCGCAAATTCATATGAAAGAAGAGCATGCGCCTCATGTACTCAAAAAAGTAGGAGGATCAAAATTCAAAAAGCTTTCGAACAACCCCATAAAAACATACAGGAAAAACCACAAACAAAAGGTACAGAAAACAATAGAAGAAAAACAGAACAGAACCAACTCAGCCAAACCAAGCATTTTCTTTTCCTTTGATGAGCATTTGTTTCTTTGTTTCATCCATAAGAAGAAAGGTGTACAACACATCCATTCACATGACATGTTCAAGTTCTTCAACAGAGAATCAACCTCACCTGCTCAGCTATTATTCCTGCGTTTGCATAAGATTCTCGACTCTTTGATGTGAGGCCAGTGAGTGTGTAAGCATACAATCCACCAGCAAAAGCAATACCAGGAATCACTGCAACACTCAGAAGTGCGAGCCTCCATGCTGACACAAAACCAACCACTAGACCAGCCAGAAACGTTGATAGATAGTGTATGAAGTTCCCCACCTAAACAATCACAAAACGTTAAACCAACAAACATAAAACTACAAAACTCATGAAAAAGCAACAACATCATCCATGTGACCAAACCCCGGCGCATGTTAAACCATGTTTTGCTAACGTTCGCCACCTTGTTCTATCATCATCTATGGACCCACTTCAGTGGATATCACTCAACAACCCCAGAAGGTCATGGTTTCTATATGTTCATTTTTTCGTACCATGAAGTAATTGCAACATCAGTTATGTGACTAAACCCGGCGCAGGTTAAACAATGTTTTGCTAACATGCACCACTTTGTTCTATGATCGTGTATGGACCCCACTTAAATGAATATCAATCAACCACCCCAGAAGGCCACGGTTTTTTCTATTTGTTCTATCTTTCATACCATCAACTATGTCAATTCATCCCGGCGCACTTTTTTTTAACGTGCGCCACTTTGTTCCATGATCATGTGTGACCCCACTTACCAATGGATATGAATCAACTACCCCTTAAGGCCAAGGTTTCTAATTGTGCCTTTTTTTTCATACCATGAAGGTAAAAAATACACAAAGATGGCAAATTCAAAGCACCTTCTCGCTTATAGCATCTTGAACTAGTAGTGTATCTGTGGAGACACTGAAAACAATATCTCCTGTTCTTGCATCCGTGTCAAAGAAACCAACGTCCTGTTTAAGCACTGCTTCCAAATACTTCTTCCTCAGGGTGCTCACTTGTCTCTCCCCAGTGTACATCCAGCATGCAATTTCTGGTTGGAAAGAAAAAATTATCACCCAAAAATTAGCAAACAGTACTAAGTTTTTCCTTTTACTTTTTTGTGTAATGTTATTACAAATTTGATGCATGGTCCAATGGAAGAGGTTGAACTATTAATTAAGGTAATAGAAATGTGTAGCAATCATTAATGGTAAAAAATGGTACATGATAAAGATGAGAATGGAGTGATAGATAATGTTAGGCAGGAAAATCTGATGTGGTGAGATTGACAAGTGAAGGGAGAAAAGGACGAGTGTGTTTTGTTGACACAGCACGTGGGATCGATGTAAAGTGGCTGGAACAACAACAGTCACACAAGAAGTCTTAGAAGTAATGGTCCAATAAGTGTGATCGATCTTGTTCATGTTCACAGGTTAGAACCAACAAAACAGAGAGCAGAAAAAAAAAAGGTTATGAAAAGAAAAAATAAAGAAGATTAACATACCTGCATAGGATGATATGCACACGACAAGACCAAGGTACACAAAATAGAGAGCATACTGCAATCATGATCATGAGAAAAAAGCAGAGAAGAGGAAAAAGATTAGATCTTGGATCTGAGATTGTGTTGCTAGGAAGAAACATGGGTGTTATTGAGAATTTGGACATGAATCAATAATTGAAGTGATTAACCTTTGATACTTCTTCTGTCATTTTCTTCAAGTCCATTTGGTTTTTGCCAAAGCCATTAACCATTTCACCAAAGAGCAGGAAGAAAACTGGCATTGATGAGCCATGAACAATGGCTCCTAAGCTGCCAGAGACCATTAGCATCCAATCACACTTGTCAGCAAATGAGAAGAGCTTGTAAAAGGGCAAAGTCTGCTCCTTCTTCTTCTCTGCCTCTGGCAATGCTTTAGGCTCAGCAGCATCAGCCATGAGAGGAAGTCACAGACAAAAAAACAAAAAAAAAAAAAAACAGCTTC
>Ga0099822_1011973_pt1 | contig 10461 bp, 6 predicted proteins | sample CowpeawhiteBW_FD_76839 | JGI IMG/M metagenome (GOLD analysis project Ga0099822, IMG submission 76839) | Root nodule microbial communities of legume samples collected from California USA - Cow pea white BW | ecosystem: Host-associated > Plants > Roots > Nodule | place: USA: California | collected... | reverse complement strand
CGTTAGTCAACTCTGTCTGAAAGGGACCTAATTGAAACAATTTTCAAAAGTTGGGATGCAATTGACACTTTTTTAAAAGCGGGTACCAATTTGACACTCTAGTACCAAACTGGGTACCTTACGGTTAATTAAACCTTTTTTTTAAAATTCAAAATTGCCTTGACCAGTTTGAAATTTTAAATTAATCATTTCTCTCTCTTATTTAATAAAAATTACTCCCTCACTTTCTTTTAATCTAGCAGTTGTTCTCACCCCCAAACCCTCCCTTTGCCTCACTCTCCTCACTTTCTAAGTTCACCCCTCAAGTCTTCATTTGTTTTGTTCTTTGGTCTCTCCTTTTCCCCTTTGTAATTCCTCTACATTAACACATATAATGATATCCCTTCATAGTTTTTCATTTTTTGTGTTGTTGCTGTCATGTTTGCCATGCATCTATAGGTATAAACATCATTTAGTTGATTAGAGCATAGATTTGTAGGTATCAATGCCTGGAATGTAAACCACAAATCGGAAGTCGCAAGTGATTTAATTCCGAAAGTCAACTTCCGTAAGCCACAAGATGACAGAAGTGGACTTCCGTAAACCAAGATAAATTTTGGAAATGGAATTCCATAGACCACTATGAACAACATGAAAATGACACTATGGGAAGTCAACTTCCGTAATTTAAACTGACTTCCGTAGGTGACTTTCGTAGTTAAAGGTGACTTCTGTAGGATATGAGTGATTTCCGTAAGAAATGGATGACTTCCGTAAAAGAGGGGTGACTTTTTTAAGTGTTGTGCCCAAAAGTGGACTTCCGTAGATGTGCGGAAAATATCACCGGCGAATGGAATTGTGCAACATTGGCTTAACTCCCCGGATGTTGACTTTCGAAGTTATTCGAAACTGGATGTTGTTGACTTCTGATTGCTTTTCTTTTTTCAATTTAAATTTTTTAATATTTATTATTTTATCATTGTTGTTATGTAATTTTTTAGGTTACCCTATGATTTTTTTGTTTGTACTTAATTTTAATGTAAATAAGTTTTAATATTAATTAATTATAATTTATAATAACTATAATATTAATCATTTATGATTTGAAATAATTTTAATTTTAATTAATTATATTGAGTAAATATAACTTTAATTAATTATAATTTTAAATATTTTTAATTATGAATAAACTTATTTTAAATTAATTTTAATATTAATTAAATTAAATTTTAATTAATTAAATTTTTTGTTATTTTTATTTATAATTAATTATAATTTGGAATAATAATAATAATAATAATTAATTATAATTTTGAATAATAATAATTATAATTTTGAAAAATTATAATTATAATTATTTATAATTTTAGAAAATTTTAATTAACTATATTGTTTGAATAAGTTTAATTTTAATTAATTATAATTTTAATATGTTTTTAAATTTGTTAATACCACTTTTTCTAAATTAAAAATATAAAAAAAATTGAAATATTTCTGTAACAACAAATAAATATAAAACAAAAATAATTTGGTGAATGAGGCATTTATGGAAGTGGAGCACTTTCTGGATGTGGGACAAGTGAAATTGGTAAGTTCCAATTGACTTTCGGTTAAATGAATGTTTGAAAGTCGACTTTCAGTTTTCTTTTCAATACTTTTTTAAATAATTTTTTATATATGTTTTTTTAGTTTTTATGTTAATTGTTTTGAGTATTTTTATGCTTTTATTTCAAATTGTAATTAATTTGAATTTTTTATAATTTTGTTGTAATAATTTGAATTTGTAATTATTTTACTTTGTAATTATTTTAATTTTTAATTAAAAAGTTATAAATTTCGAAAAGTCAACTTCCAGTTATTTCTCTTTCCGAAAGTTTCGTAAGCGTAAACTGTTTCTTTTAGTTTTAGTTTTTTTTTTTTTTTTTTTTTTTTTATTTTTTTTTTTTTTTTTTTTTCTATTAATTTTTTCACTTTTTATGTTTGATATTTTTAAAAGTGAGAAGTAGAATAGTTTTCAAAAGTTAACTTTCGGTGAAAGGACCAAAGATTTAGGAGTGTAGAGTTATAATATAATATTTATAATATAATATTTACTATCATTTAATTCGTTTGTTCAATCAACCATCAACCTCCTCGGAATCTTCATCATTACTTAACTATTGCTCTTACCTTATTTATTTTTAATTAATTTTTTTAAAAGACATAAATGAAACACACAAATCTTTGAAAGTGTAGAAGAAATATTGGAGATAGAGCAAGAAATTGCTAAAGTCAATTGAGTTAAACCAGTATGGACCAGAGATCCAAACCGAAAGTTTAACCAAATTGGTTAGAACAATGAATTATATATATATATATATATATATATATATATATAACTATTTTATTATACTTTTATTATTCAAATTTAACACAAGTATAAAAACAACATATAATTATAATTCAATTATTGCACAAACAATTATCCCTCCTTTAAATATAATGATTAACTCCTGACACTCGAAAAAAAAATATATAGAAGAGTGAACTTCGTAGAAATATTTTGAAGAAAATAATGAAATTTCAATTTTTAACTCACTTTTAAAACAAAAGATAAAAGAGTGAACTTCCGATAAATTAAGTTAAATAAGTTAGCATTAACATAATATTATTCTAACCTTTGAATTCCCCTACAAATTATTATTTATCAACTTTCTTGAGTTTTGATGCCTTAAAAAATCACATTTTACCTGTACTCATCTTTTTCATACTATTTGTAACATGAACCATCACACACTACGAAAGTCCATTTAGTTTATCTAAATAAAGTATAAATGAAGCACAATAAGTAAAACAAAGTTAAAGAAAAATCTTTTCAAAATAATAATACAGCAGATTATTAATATAAACTTAGGTAATATATCCTGTAACATAAATCACAAGTAAAACCTATTCATTTAATGGGAACCTAAAACCTCACTGAAGGTTATTTGCTCACTCTACATATGCATCTAGATTCTTAGCAAAGTAGAAGACGTTTTGACTGTAAAAGACCCTTTTGCTCCAGCTCAACTAACAGTAAAATGTTTCAAGTTCCTTAGCACGACACTGCCTTTCCCACCTCTGAACACGTCGAGGGAGTGCACATAACGAGCCTGGATTAGATGCAATAGACTAATAATAGCCCAGAATATAAATATAAAGTTGGGGTTACACAATAATTGCACCATAATTAACCAGGACCTACATAACGTGATAATAATGGAACTATGGAGGGTAAAATAAAGCTTACAAAGGAAGGGGATAAAAGAAAGAGTCCAACGGTCCTTGTAACTAATGGGTAGTAGCATTTAGCATTTGGCATTTGCCAAAAAACCAATCGTAACTTTAACTGCAATCTATGACATATATAACAAGATAAAAAAAAATCACAAGACTGAGCATTCATTAATTCTATGGAATGATCACTTGGCAGAAAGAAGACTCTACGGTGGCAAAAAAATATAGCCACAAAGCATTTTACACCATGAGATATGAAATACCAGGCACTGCAAAAACCCAAGCCGGTCCAGCAACCATGTATTTACTTGATGGACCTTGTAAGACCCAATGACAATGACAAGACTTTGACTTGTCCCCCAACTGCTGTCCCGTCATAATGGAGGACTTTACACTAATAGACCAACCAAAACTCCTGCAATTGATCAAATTCTGAATAATCATTTAACAATTGAAGAAAGCATAAAACACATGCAAACTGCCAAAAACATAATTGATTAATTTCATTAAATAATATACAGATAAGATAAGCAAGAGTAAAGCCAAATATAAAATGATACCCCAGTAGAGTATGAGCATCTTCTAATTAAAGTTGAATCCACCGGAAGGTACAGCAGGAGCATCATTGTTACCAAAGTTGAACCCTGACTGAGATGCATCCCCAGGAGGCATAGTCTCGTCTTCCTCCTCCAACCAATACGTCTCAAGAATCTTCACTGCCTTTTCATAAATCTCTGTATTATCATGACTCTGGAGGTTCTCAATTTTCTCCAGCCCCTCCGCGTCATCAATCATTTGGGCATATAGATTCACATCACCAGTGTTGCCAATACTTTTATCAGCTTCTCCCACCTTTAAGATGTTTTCAAGGCCTTCCAAGCAAACTGTTACAATCCTAGGGTCGGGACAGATGAGAAGATCACACAGGGGCTTAATACACCCTTGACTTACTAGGAACCTGTAAACCATAGATAAATAATTCATATCTTGCAAGAAATAAAATCATGATATCATATTAACCTCCCAAAGAATATTAAAAATCATTGCTTTTCCATACTTGATTTGTTCATGGGAACCACCAGATGTAGCATTTGAGATGGCCCAAGCAGCCTCTTTCTTGATATCAAACTCGGCATTTTGAAGTAAGTTGACCAGAGGAGTAATTAAATTAGCCTCAATCACAGCCTATTATTATCAGGAACAAACCAACATATTATTGCAACAAGAACTTAAAATGAATAAAAAGTTTTAATTATCATAAAATGAAGAAGTAACTAAACCTGAATCTGCTGTTTATTCCCAGCTGTAATGTTTGATATAGTCCAACAAGCTTCCTTCTTAATGCTTTTTTTATAATTATTGGTCAACAGATTCAGAAGGCAAGGAAGAGCCTGATGATTGATGATAACCTATTGAGAAAAAAAACAATAGGTTAAAGAAAACATGAACCAGAAAAAACAAAATCATCAGATAAGAGTTTGATTAGGTGATCTTGGCAGTAACCTATTAAGTTACACCTTAAGAACCAAACTACAGGTTGGAATCATCTGAATATGACATTCCAGAGAAAATCCTTATATTTACAGAAAGAATCCAGCCGAGAGAAAGGATTGGCATATGCCTCAAGTAAATAGCATTTCACTTTGATGTATGTTAGTCTAAGGGGGAAAGGAAACCACAAACATGTAGTAACCATAAAAAAAAAAAAAATTTGATGGACAAACTTCCAGATGATAAACACACTAAATGATAAATCAATATATAAAAAGTCATACTATAGGGCACTTCGCATCAATGATAACAACTCCAAACAGTAAAAAAGAAAAAATGAAAATAAGAAAATTCAAAAGGCTAATTGCGAGTAATGCTATCACTGTTTTCCTTATTCTGTAATAGTGTAATGTAAAAAGGTAAAGTCACACTGTACACAACAACTACAAGGGACATTCTTGAACATAATACCTGTGTTTGCATATCATCTCCAGTGACAATATTTCCAACAGTTCGAAGAGCAGGAATTAGTACCGAAGGGGATGGATGCCTGAAGAAGTGTGGGACAGCGTTAAAATGATATATGAGAGTGCATGTCTTAGCATAATCATTTTTGAGAAGGGAGTACTCACATTAGAAGCTCAACAAGTCGGGGACAAACACCAGCTTCAATCACAGCTTGAATTTTATCATTTGTACCATCAGAAAGATATGACAATGCCCAACATGCATCAGTCAAGACTTCTTCATCATTTGAATGGATAAGACGTGCAAGAGCAGGCAGTGCAGGTTTAACCTTAAGGAAAAAAATAGTAAAGTAAAATGTATGATCGGTGAAATAAAAATAGCAGCTAATAATCAATCAGTAAAATCATGACAAGATCAGAAAAACAATTATTCAGTGACATAGCCAATTGGTAACCCTAAAAGTTCTTTTTTTTATTTATAAGTTCAATATTACCGGTTTGCTTGCACGATTGTAAGGACAACAGTTAACAGCATAATTTGATCACAATGGCCTACTCAAGATGTACGCAAGTGAAAATATATTCAACTGGACAGACTGAAGCATGGCTCCTAACAAGTGAGATATCTCACGAAATATAAAATGATGCCAAATACAAAAAATAAAAAAATAAAAATTACGACTGAAATTGAAAAAAAAAACTAAAGAAAATAAGAAAGAGCACTATAAGATAGTGCACACTACTCCCCGTGTCCAGAGCAACCTTAACTTTCCAAATTCCCCTCTCCCGACCCACCCTCTTATAAACATATACCTTTTCCCTTCCAGGACCCAGGCAATTCACACCCTGCGAGCTATCAATTCTATTACGCTCACGGTTCACACATCAATCTGAGCCCCCCCTCACAGCCCTTCTATTCCTTATTTCTCCTAGCATAGACATTAGTTTCAGAGCCTAAAAGCATATTTGCAACATCATAATAGGAGAGGAAAGATTTTGCTGATATAAAATGAAGAAAAAACTGAAGAATGTTCATCAGATAAAAGAACCAACAACAATAAGGTATCAATAAAATGCATAATCATATAAAACTCTAATCTATAAGGTGGTAGATACTAGACACAGAGACTTGATTAACAAGAACATTCAAAATAATAAATTGAGTTATATATAACTGCTTTCCCTTTAATCATGTGACAGACATGCAAATTTCAAAGTTGATAACTACATAAATAATATTTCACCAACCAAGGGTGAGCATTTCATCATATTGACAGAGAATACAATATCTATACAAAAAGTAAGGGCTAAAAATATGTATTTTTCACCAACACTTAATTATTTATAGGGATTAAGCAATAGATATTTCTATACCTGATCAAAAGGAGGCTGTGGCTTGCCCCTACAGAAGTTGGAAAGTGTCCAAGTAGCATTTCTAAGCATAGAAAGCTTCGCCTGTTCGTTCAATTGAGCTAACAAAGGAATCAATGCCCCATGACCGAGAACAAGGTCACGGCATCTAGGAGAATCCCCAGCAACATTTCCTAATGCCCACACCGCCTATGAATACCCAAACACCAACAGCGAAATTGTTAAGCTACTACAAAATGATAGCATGATACAAGGCATGTATTCAACTACAAGGTATTGTTGTCTTTCTTCTGTTGTTACCTATGTATTAATAGTTGATAAACAAAATACCCAGCACAAGTACAAAGCTGACCGCTCAAACCCCATTCACTTTCTATTGCATGTGCAAGCACTTACATAAGAACACCAAACCCACAAAAATCCAAATCAAAAACAGAAAAGTGCTACCCTTTTAATTTCATTAACACAAAAATTCTGATCTCAAACTCAAATGTTTTTGGATTTCACAGGCAAATGAAGGTATGTTAAGATATGAATAATATATACCTGTTCACGGACATCATCACTGGGGGAAGCAAGTAGCTTCACGAATATTGGTACAGCCCCATGGTCAATCACCACCTTGGTGTTTTCAGACGTTCCAGAAGCTATATTTGTCAAAGCCCAAGCGGCCTCAAACTGCAACACGCAACAGACAAACAACAACATAAGCAATATTCAAATTACTAATTCAAAAACAAATAAAAAAAGCAGACAAGCAAAAACCTGCAACTGCGGATAGTCTTCCCTCATCAGAAATTCTACAAATCGAGAAACTACACCAGTCTGAATAACCTCCTCAATCGGAGGACTTCGTTCTGGTAAAAAGAAAAAAAAAACATATCAACTAAACCTTCATTAAATTCACTAAACAACATTAAACACAGAGACAATCCCAACCAATCGAAAGCAGCTTCCTAAACTGAGTCGTTGCCTCGAGCTGCAGGTTCTTGTCGTCAGACCAAACACCAGCAACCATTGATGGTAGGTGTTCCAACTGCATCAACATACAGCATCCAACCACACAACTTTAATTCAAAAATTAAATAAAGCAAACGCAACTATAACGAATTACGCAAATCAGTTGAACAATCAGAGTGAGACTAATACACCATCAAAAGATAAAAACGAAAGCAATTCGATAATTGACCTTCTTCTCTACCAAAGTGGAGTGAACGGAAGCAGGAATCTGTTGGGGTTGGAGCCCTTCACGCCTCTTCTTCTGCAAACTCTCTTCTCTCCGGTTCTTCCGGATCTCCACCATGGTATCTTCTCGCCGTCTCCGACCTTCCTCGGCATCCACCGCCACCTTGTACCGGTTCCGGCGGACCTCGGTCCTGGAGTTCCCGCTTGGGCGATACGACATCGTTTCGGAGAGAATCGACAGAAACTGTACGAACTAAGAAGCAGCGCACCGTTCCTTGGGAGTGTTGAATTGGGGAACCTAACGGTAGGGTTTGGGATAACTGGATACGGGAAAGTAAAGAGAGAATTTTGGGTTTTCTATGTGAGTTTGAATAGGGGAAGTGGAAAGTGAAAGGTTTATATACGAGGGTCGAAGTGGAAGCAGAAGTTGTGATGAAAGTGGACCTGGATCTGCTCACATTTTCGAAAATGCCACTGATTTGAATTGGATGAAGATGAGGGAAAAGGTTACTCTGACGACGGGTTTCGCTGTTTCATATTATTTTCGTATAGAAAATTCATCTTTATTTACATAACTAAATTTGACTGGTATGAAATTTTTGTTTCATTTTTATTTTTATCGAATAATAGGTATAATCTCGTATTTATATTTGTATTGATTTTCTTACTACTTTAATATCAATTTTATAAAATAAAAAAAAAAATATGGTAGAAGAAACATGATATTATCAGATATTCAATATTAGGATGATGGTTGTTTTTTCAATATCAACTACTTTGACATAAATTATAATTGTTTATATTTTAGATTAGAATAACAAATCAAATTTCATGAAAACCAAAACATTTATTAAATTTGCAAACATTAATGACACCTAGTGGATAAAATTTAAAAACATTTTTAAAAAATATAGAAGGAAAACAAATATTCAAATTAAAATATATTTTAAATGTTTGTTCACTTCAATTTTTTAGATGCTAAGGAATCTCTCTTTTTTATACACTAATAAAAGTTATAAAAGTGATAATACATCACTGATCAAAATGACACAAAGAACAAATAATAAACACAATAATAATAATAAAATTATTTTGACATATATATTGTATCTTTTGAACTCCAACATATGTTGGATGGTGATAACAAAAATTTTATGGCAATTACATTAAATTTTTATATTGTAGTAAATAAAAGTTATTTGTACAATTATAGTAAAAAAATTACAATATGATTAACGATGAGTTAAAAAGTAAAAAATAATTAGATAACATATATCGAAATAATATTTTACATGATGAAAATATACAACAAATAAAAATATTAAAAAAATTAACAAATATGTCTTAGAAACAATTTGAGAGACTATTGAAAGAGATCGCATAAAGAAAAACAAATGTGTAATTAATGATATGATAAGATGAAAAATACCTTAGAGATCTAATCAAACTTTTTAAATATCAACATATATATTCAATGATTGAGAAATAACGAAAATTGTTTTAGTGAATCAAAATAACTCTTCAAATGAAACAAAAATGAATAATAATAAGTAAATACTTTTTTATATTACCTAGTAAATGAAAGATTAATGCTATTAAACACTTAAATTGAAAGTATTAAACATTCTCATGTAAAAAGAAAAATATATAATAAATAAAAACATAAAAAAATAGTAGAAATATTCAAATGTGAGACATAACAAAATTTTAATTGACATACATCATTTTAACATAATTACATAAAGGTTATGATAAGATGAAAAAATATATTGGAGATGCGAATAAATTTCATGACAAACCAAATAATTAGAAAAAATAAAAAATAAAAAGAAAAAAAAATATATATATATATATATAAAATTACTTAATTAAATATAAATATTTTAATAATTTAAATGGGAATAAATTTATTTATCATCTCTAAATATTACTTTTATAGGATTTATGGGTGATAAAACGGACGAATCAGGCGATTCAGAAGTCCATTAATAAAAATATGGGTGGTCTTTAAAGCCTGATTTACATAATTTATGGGAGCTTCTCCCTGCACCTCCAATAAAGTCTCCTGTACCCTCAAAACTTCCTTTATTTCCAACGCTGCCCCTGATTAAAACAAAAAAGTTACTGTGTCTGTTTTAATTTACTGCGCACCTCAAATACCCCTGCACCCCTCACCACACTGCACCCCACAAAGTATCCTTCTCCCCCACTCCCTTCTCCCCCACTGCACCCCACAAACCATCCTTCTCCTCCACTGCACCGATTCATTCTCCCTCTTCTCCAACAAACCATTGTCGCCGCCACGCCATTGTCGCCGCCACGCCATCCTTTTCTCCTTTCCCGCGGCTTCTCATTTGCAGGTAAGTCATACTCGTTTTTTTTTTTTTAAAATTTCACAGTGTATATTTTTATTTGAATGCATGTGTATATTTTTATTTGAATTGATTTTATATGTAGGTTTTTAGATGTTGTTAAATCTGGAACGGTGGATTGGGTTGATTACTGGTGTGCGTTGGAGAGGAAGGGTGTGGTGTTTTAATTTTTTTTAAGGAAACGGATTGCGGAATCCGTTTCCCCATTTTTCAATTTTTTTTTTCAATTTTCTGAAACGGATTGTGTAATCCGTTTCCCTTTTTTTTTTTTTTTTTTTTTATGTTTTTTTTTTTTTTTTTTTTTTTTTTTTTTTTTTTTTTTTTTTTTTTTTTTTTTT
>Ga0099822_1011970_pt1 | contig 10464 bp, 7 predicted proteins | sample CowpeawhiteBW_FD_76839 | JGI IMG/M metagenome (GOLD analysis project Ga0099822, IMG submission 76839) | Root nodule microbial communities of legume samples collected from California USA - Cow pea white BW | ecosystem: Host-associated > Plants > Roots > Nodule | place: USA: California | collected... | reverse complement strand
TTTTCCATTCAATCTGTGCATTTTTTTTGTTTTTTTTTGGTTTGCTTCTCGCAAACAAATTTAAATCGTCCCCACCTTCTCCCCCTCCCTTTTTTTTTTCTCTGTATACTTTCACCACGTTTTCACCAACAATTCGATCCCCGAAAAAAAACCAAACCCTTTAAACACATTTCCCTTTCCCTTCCCCAATTCCCCTTCCCCCCTTTTTTTATTTTTTTCCCCCCCCCACCCGTTTTTTTTTTTTTTTTTTTTTGGTTTTCTTCTCGCAAACAATTTTGGATGGTCCCCACCATCTCCCTCTCCCGTTTTTTTTTATCTGTATACTTTCACCAAGTCTGCATCTTTGTTTCTTTCCTTAAATCAATTTCCCTTCATCTTTTCATCTTCTAGTTGTTCTTGTCATAATCCAACGAGATAGATAATCAAACTCATTCCCTTCGTTTGTGACGGAAATTGGTCTCCTGCTTAGGTTGTATGTCCATCTCAATTTCACACTTGCCTGCTACAACATGTTTTTCCAGTTGTCACTACTTCCTCACCCTATTTTACTCGTTTTTTCTTGGAAAGTAGAAAGAAAAAGAAAAGGGGGGGTTGCATTTTTTTTTTGTGTGTATATTTTTTTCCCTCTGGGGGAAGGAAAGAGAGAAAGTTTAAAGATACCGACATTTAACTGAAACAGAATGTGGGTGTTTGCAAGCAAGGCTTTATAAGTCAGTAAAGCCACTTTCTTCCTTCCATGAAAAATAGCTCGATCCCGTGCAACCACGCCAGCAGCATCTGCTTTATTGTTATTCTTTTTGGTTCTGGGGTGGAATCTACGTATAAAAGTTGAAATCTTTGTTTCATTTCTTGGTGGTGGAAAATTGTTCTTCGAGCTGACTTAGTGTTGGGTTGGTTCCAAGGTTTTTTTATGTTTTTTTGTTTTCTTATTTCTTTAAAGTGAATAACTCTCTCTCTCTCTCTCTAAGAATTGGGTGCTTCTATTTGTTTAATGGAAGATTATATATGGGTTTGCATTATTGGGTTTAACAGTTCATACCTAGTCACCAATACGCGTTTCGTCTACGTATTGAAATATTTCTTTCTTCTTCTGTGCAAGTTTGCTTGGTGTAGCGGTCTTATCTGATCTGGTTTTGCGCGTGGTGGACACCCAGACATTCACCCTGGTAATTCAGCTACTTTGTTGTCTTCTTTTCTAAGGTTGGAATTTGTGTTCTCTGTTTTGGGTACTTCGAACCCAGCAACAAATTTTCCCTGTTTCTTTGAATGAAAAATGTAATTCAAGCTCGTGGTTCATCAAGCAACTGCAGGTCGAGACTTTTTTGGAGTCTGCCACTACAATTGTGATTGCAGTTTCCTGCAACTGTGATTGCTATCGTGGTTGCTTTTGTCTGCAATTTCCCGTAATCGTACTTTAAAACCTTGGTAGATGTTAAAACTGGGTCATACTTGCATGATGCATTGTAAAAAGTTGCTTTTGCATTTTGGATTTACATGCTTTATTTGGTTGTTTTTGGGGATGAGTAGGTAATTGTTGATCTTTGTGATGAATGTAGATCAAGTTGGGATAAAGTTTATATTGCGAAGAAGTGTTTACTCGTGGGAGGAGTGTTTCATGCTTGGAGGTCTAATATGCTCGTGAGAGTGAGGGCCTCTTGATTTCGAGTAATTGGTGAAGAGAAAAAGGGGAAGCTGAAGGTTCTTTGGTGGGGCAAGACATGGCCTCTGGTGAAGGGAGGCGGCGTCATCATGATCTTGTGCCTCTTGCCGCATTGCTGAAGAGAGAGATGAAGAGTGAGAAGATGGAGAAGCCTACTGTGAGGTTTGGACATGCAGCTCAGTCCAAGAAAGGGGAGGATTACTTTCTGATTAAGACAGATTGTCAGCGAGTGCCCGGGAACCCTTCATCATCCTTTTCTGTATTTGCGGTATTGTTCAACTTTTCTGCTTCGGATTATATTTTGCTCTGCTTGTTTTAATTGAAATTTAGCTTTACTTTTTACTCTTGGGGTGTGGCAACATCGTTTTTGGACTGTAATGAATGTCCATTTGGCTGGAAGCACATCATCCTATGAGATGATCACTCATTTCTTCTGGTTCACAGATCTTTGATGGGCATAATGGAAATGCTGCTGCTATTTTTACTAGGGAGAATTTGTTAAATCACGTGTTGAGTGCTCTTCCTCGTGGGCTCGGGCGAGATGAGTGGTTGCATGCTTTACCCAGGGCATTGGTTGCGGGTTTCGTTAAGACCGACAAGGAGTTTCAGAGCCGAGGTGTGGACTTTAGCTTTTATTCTTGCACTTTTGGTGGTAGTATAGTTATTCATTCATATTGGGAGGGTGGAAAAACGGAACAAGGGAATCAGGAATGTATTTCTCCTTTTTACTGATTAGAGCCTTTATTTGGTTTTGTGTAGGAGAAACTTCTGGAACCACAGCCACGTTTGTAATAGTGGATAGGTGGACTGTTACTGTTGCATCTGTTGGAGATTCCCGTTGTGTGCTAGATGCCCAGGGTGGTGCTGTTTCCTCCTTAACTGTTGATCACAGACTTGAAGAGAATATTGAAGAGTATGTTTTTATCCCTTATGGCCTAGTTAGTTTGCTTCTTTTTTTTTTGTATGCTTTTTGTTACAAGTTATTCTGTCTGCACAGGAGGGAACGTGTAACTGCTAGTGGAGGTGAAGTTGGGAGACTTAGCATAGTTGGTGGTGCTGAGGTGAGCATATTTAGTTGTAGTTATATTTATTTTTTCATCCTAAAATGGAAGAAAGGAGAAATCTTGCATTTGTCCCATGCCCCTTTTTCAGCATCTAATTTAGGGAGTTTGAATTTTGCTTATCCTTGTTTTGAAGTATAGTTCTGAACCATTACAGATTGGTCCTCTTCGATGCTGGCCAGGGGGTCTATGCCTTTCTAGGTCAATTGGAGACATGGATGTTGGAGAGTTCATAGTTCCCATACCATATGTCAAACAAGTGAAGGTATAATTCATTTCCAGATAATTTCATTTTCTTTATGACAGAGATTACAATTCCTATGCAGCCTGTGAGGTCTTTGTTCAGGATAAAAACTTACCCTTTGTGATGGATTATAGCTATCAAAGGCTGGTGGGAGGCTTATAATTGCTTCTGATGGCATATGGGATGCTCTATCCTCAGAAATGGCTGCAAAATCTTGTCGAGGTTTGCCTGCGGAACTTGCAGCTATGCAGGTTGTCAAGGTAGTATGCACTACATTGCTATCCGTAATTTAGCCAATTCAGCATGTCTTCTGGCTTGTGATTTGACATTAGCATAGTGTTACAAAGTTGGCATTTCTTCTTACTTGTATATACATTTCAACTGTTATTCAGGAAGCACTACGAACGAGAGGATTAAAGGATGATACAACTTGCATAGTAGTTGACATAATCCCACCTGATAATGAATTGCCACCAACACCTCCCCCTCAAAAGCGGAACAAGCTGAGAGATCTTCTTTCCTTCAGAAAAAGATCCCGTGATTCTGCTAGTAAGCTGTCAAAAAAGCTTTCAGCTATAAATATAGTGGAGGAGTTGTTTGAAGAAGGATCGGCAATGCTTGCTGAAAGGTAATCTGTTCGTTCTCTTTTATATGAAAAATTATTCAACTGAGGAAAAAGGGAAAATTTCATGAAGGTTACTTGCATTTTTGTTTTCCATCTTTGGACTTCCATTTGTCCCGCCAGTATTTGTGTCATTAAAAGTAGGGGTTGGTACACAGTTTATGAAGGTGAGCTGGTGGTGAGACTATTACTGATTGGTAAGTGATATGCTGAGATAGTTTGTGAGATACGTGCTAAGGCATTAAGGATTTTTCTGACAACCATTTGTTTATTTAGCTCTTGTTCAGATCAACTTGGATTTTTCTTCATCTAACATTAATGGACTTGTCTCTGCGCGCATTAAGTTTGCTCCCCAACAAAAAGCATAGACATTAAGGATCTTCAATATAATGCATTGCCATTTATGAATATCACCCATGGCTATAGACTCTGTTTTTATTAGGACTGATGTTATATTTTCTACAAGTAATTTTCAATTCGAGTAGGTTTTGATGTAGGATTACAGTTAACTGGACATAACTTTGAAGATAAGAATTTATGATAGGAAGGTGTTCAAATTCTGTTTTGACAGTGTGTGTTACTATTGAAAACAGTCTTTCCCTCATAAATATTTGTATCTGTCATATTCAAATTCTGTTTTGACACACTCTGATACTATTGGAAACAGTATTTCCCTCAGATATTTATGTCAGCACCCTTCCTGATCAAACAAACTAAAATTTTATCTTTATTTTCTGTGTTACAGTACATTATATAGGTGTGCTGATAAATACGTGTACATTATAGTTCTCTCTTAATTGATATGATATCCACTTGGGATCTACGTGACCCAATTCAATATGTGTTCCGTAGCTATGAGTTTGTTCCTGGTGGAAGTTTTTTCCTGGTTTGGTTATCGAGTTATTCGAATTGCTCAATCACAATTTCTATCTTATTCTTTGAAATACTTTGAAATCAGTTATGGTTCATTGATATTTAATACTTATGTATGCAGATTAGGAAATGATGACAACTTGAACACGGGGCAATCAACATCTGGTATTTTTGTTTGTGCTGTTTGTCAAGTTGATCTTGCTCCAAGTGAGGGCATTTCTGTCCACGCCGGTTCAATTTTCTCCACCAGCTCCAAACCCTGGCAAGGTCCCTTTCTTTGTTCTGATTGCCGTGACAAGAAGGATGCCATGGAAGGAAAACGTCCAAGTGGAGTTAAGGTCTCATAGGCTCAAAATTGGGGTCTTATTCTAGAATTCTTTATGCTACCTTTCACATTTTTTGTATTCACGATTTTTATAGCAAATCAATTGATTGAATCTCACTTGAAGTAGCGACAGATGTATATGTAATATCCGCGAATTCATCTTAAACGGGCATTGCGTTTGAGTAGTAAATCATGGCTGGGAGAGTACCTGGAAAGGGTTTTTGGACGGCGGAAGATTCTTCATCTCTGATTGTTAAAATCGATCCCTGGTAAATTCTTTTGTATAGTAGTTAATGTACCCACAAAAGTGGCTGTCATCTTCATCTTCTATGCAACATTCCGTGCTTTGTACAAATTTCCATCACCTTTCCAACTCCTGGGGATTGAAACGCTTTGAAAAATTAACCCATCCAAATTCTCATGAGCAAAAATTTTTATTTAGTGGCGGAAAGTGTTTCTAATGCTATGATTCGTTAAAATCTTTGGCATGAAATACTTTTTTTACAGTATGTGGTGCAGAACACTTGATCTCTTCAATTTGAAGTTTGTACGAACAGCTTCAATGGTCGAAGACAAGTAACAAAATCATAATGTAACCAGAAAAAAGCCATTTACAGGCTAGAATTAGTTCATTGAATTGTTCGTGGACCAATGAGCACAGTAAATTTTTGGCCCACTATGTTTTGGTAGCATTATTTCGGTACAACGGTTTTAGGTCTACCTTTTGAAAACCAAGTCACAAAACATTTCAAAAACTACCAGAAATTGATTGAAACTCAACGTGATTAGGAGATAAACATGTTAAAAAGTGACAGCGGAAGAGAATAAACCTGAATAAAATCAATCGTTTTTGTTAAGAAGTTATTGCACGTGGTGGATAGTTTGGAACTCACCACAAAAGAGGTCTATGAAAGGAAAAAAAGAGCTACGATGATGCCAAAGTGTTCCGAGAAGAAGTTACCAAAGCGTGTATGGTTGAAGAAGTGAACATTGTTGTATATTTGCTTTAACAGATTAGAAACGAAGCAAGTTGCATCAACAAATTGAACGGAAAACGTGGTGGGTCACATTCTTCATTATTGGAGTAATAATTCAGATGATCCCATAACCGAAAACATGTTTGTCATCTACCTGAATTTTTCTCCAAGTATTTGATGCTCATTTCCCAAGTCAACTTCTGAATCAAATACACATTTTAGAAGGATTCATGCACGACAAGACACCGTAACTTCAATCTATATTACATCAATAGAGAATCCTGTTGTTTAGAGACTTCATTCTAAAAAATAGGGAATTTGGGATGGCTCCAGTTGATTTCTTGTCCTTCCTTCGTGTAAAATTATCTCATCAATGAACGTACGGCAAATTGTCACTAAACTAGTATTTATTGTTACAAAAGGGATTTCATTGGGGAGACATAACATCAATGAGACCTGAGCCCAATCATATATATATATATATATATATATATATATATATATATATATATAAAAGACACTGACACCACTCTCAACCCAAAACCTTAAGACAAGTTGATATTTAGACTCACACTTGTGGGTCTTTATTCTTATTCTTATATAGTGATTTACATAAAGAATTGACACCACTCTCGATCCAAAATCTTAAGACAATGAGTTTATGGGTCTTTATTTTTGTATACTGTTATACTTTCTCATTTCTATCTAATGTGAGACTTGAACTCATACTTGAATTCCTAACATTTATGCACCTTTTTTGAATCACAACAAAAAAAATATAACAGGCTGCGTATGCGTTATACATTGTTTGCTTTCATTTTTCTTTTCTGTCTTCTTGTGCGGTGGAATACAGGTAAATGCTACAAGCACACCCCAATCACTTTTATCAAAATTTTCTTGTTATCATATACAAACCCATTTCATACACGAGTCTAATTTCTTTGAGCACCTCCATAATTTCAAACTGTACTCCCATACATCTTTGTATTATGAAACGTACAGATAAGAATATAAGAAAATGTATTTCGTATGATACATTTTTGGATTGCAAAATAAAAAAATGTATTCCAGCATAATTCAAAATATAAAATATAAATGTGTTTTATATTTTGAAATGTGCATATAAAAAAAATTGTATTTCAAATTATATATTTTAAAAAAAAAAAAAGTATATTTTAAAATACAAAATTTACACTTTCAATTGTTCCAAATATAAAATTTACATTCTGAATTTCTGTAATATAAGAATTTAAGAAGGCGTCGAAAGAAATTTATGGTAGTGCATGAGAAACTGCGGGTAAATAACGTTTGTGTCAAGGTCGTTTTGTCGATAAAAATTAGAAAAAGAAATTGCTTGTTAAGATACTAAATACAAGTTATAGGTGTGAATTTGTTTATGACTCCATCCTAATTCACTATTCAATAAGCTCTTCTTTATAGAGCCAAGAAATGAGTGGACCAAAATAAAGTCTTAACTTCCAAAGTTCTCTCTTAAAAATATATAGAGTCAAGGTTAAAATGGGTTTGACCTCACTACAAGACTTTAATTTATTCTTTAGTCTAATATATTTAGTTTCGGTAAAGATAAAAGTTGAGCCAATCTATCCCAGTTTTAATTTATTCTTTGTATAATTTTAATTAAATGATATATTATAATTTTGGGACGAAAAATGAGATTTCATTTGAATTTAAAATTGAAGTAAACATACGTTTAAAATATTTTTTAATTTAAATATTTTTTTTCTTTTATAAATTTTTAAAAATGATTTTAAATTTTATGAACTAGATAGCATTCACCTTTGCAAATTTAATAAATATTTAACTCTCATAAAATTTTATTTGGTACTTTAATTTGATTTGTATACGATTATAATTTTTTTATAAATATTTGATATTGAAGAATCAAGAATAAACTATTTTTTTTATAAATATTTGATATTGAAGAATCAAGAATAAACTATTTTAATATTAAATATTTGATAATATTAATTTTTTTTATCATAATATTTTATTATTTTATAAAATTAATTAATTGATATTAAAATATTAAAAAAATATATACGAGTACATGTGTTACTGGATCAGGATAAGATAAAGATTTGATTCTAAGTATGAAAATGAGATTTTTTTTTTTCTGAAAATGATATGAAATGAAATCTGTCTCCATTGCCATTTGTGACCTCAATTCGTAAAATAAAAGTATATTTATTGTAAATTTGAATTACAGAAAATGATGATATGTATTTTACATGTTACAATACGTACTATTTTTAAGTGAGATGCTGAAAATGGGCTATTACAGAAATCTGCCAGAAGGGGGTAATTTTATTGAAAGATGAGTCCAGTTTATGAATATTTACTGATCTTGTTTTACCACAGTATTTTATTTTTTATTAATTTATTTTTTGTCTAAGGAGATTCTCAACACTGATATGATAGAAAGAAGTCTTCACGATGGCTACCCTACTGTAATAATTTTTGCATACTTATTTCCCAGACTAAGTCCTCGAATGTCGTCATTCTTCAAGTCAACTGACGTAGATATTATGCAACTTACACGGTAACGCCAACGCCAAGAACGCTTTAAATGGTTGAAGACACTCTTCTCATCTTCAATTATTTATAACACATTTAACTCATTCATAAAGGCAGTGTGAGATTGAAGAAGCATGAGTTCGGTTCATGAATTTGTATTACTGCTTCTGTTTTCTAAGTTTATGCCACTTCTCTTGGCGGCCGGAGACCAGGGAAGGTGTCCACCTTCATTTCATTGTGGATATCTTGGCAATATCACTTTCCCTTTTACTATATCTGGACGCCACGACTGTGGTTTCTTGTCCATAGGAAATTGTGATGATCATGATCCACATAAGCCCAAATTTATCCAATTACAAGCAAATGAAACTTGGGTTCAGGTTGTAGGCATATCTCAGCTTCTTATTAGCCCTACTACCCGTCTCGCAACTTTTCAAGTCAGAGACAAACATTTCTATGACCTTCTGCTGAACCGAAGTTGTGAAGCTTTCACAAACACTTACACTCTTCCTCTTATTTCCCACTTAGCTGTTTTTAGATTGTTACACAACGCAACTCTGTTCTTGTGCAACAAGACCCTCAATGTCACAAATATAAATATGAGCAAGTATAATGGGTGCCTTGGCTACGATCTCTACTACAACCACTTCACTACAGATGATGATGCGTGTGAAAGTGCCCTGTTTCCAATTACCGAGCTTGCCGCCAATCACCCTTTTACTTTCGTAACTGGCGATCTCACCGTTATGATAGAATTAACTGATCAATGTTCAGATTGCTACTATCGTAAAGGAGGGCAGTGTCAACTTGACAGTAGAGAGCAATTTTCTTGTGCCAACAGTTACGGTACGATTCTTCTTCAATTTTATATCATCAGAAAATAACTAGAATAGACTGCGTTACCAAAATGTTTGACATGAATTAAGGGGTTTATATAAAATTATTCCTTTTGATTTTTTTTCTTCTTCTCTTCCTCATGCAGAGGAAACCAGAAAGAAGATGTCGAAAGTGGCAACAGGTAGAGCACTTTAAACACACCCAATTCAGTTTTATCATTTTATTATACGATCGATCAGGATCCAGAATTAATTATTCTGGTCGAGTCTAAATACTGGGCAGATTTGTATGTCACATTGGTTTTATTGCTAAAAGTCAAAATCTAGTCAAGTTGATCGACATAAAGGATAGCCTGTAAACATGTTTGGTGTCTTTTATTCATACACACAGGACATTAATCTTATATACACTAATTATGTTCCTTTTATATTTAATAAATTTTCCAGCTTCGACCGTGGTGGCTGCTGTAGTTGTAGTGCTGATGGTTTTGATTTGTTGCTTCAGAGCAAAGATCTTTTATCCTTTGTTTTGGAGGGAAAATCCAACTCATCGCGTTATTGAGGACATTTTGAAGGAACATGGACCCCTTACCACAACCAGGTTCAGTTATTTAGAGGTTAAGAAAATGACCAACTCTTTCAGAAACAAATTAGGGCAAGGGGGATTCGGTAGCGTATACAAAGGGAAATTACATGATGGAAGTGCTGTTGCAGTGAAAATTTTAACCGTATCTAAAGGCAATGGAGAAGAATTCATCAATGAAGTTGTGAGTATCAGCAGGACTTCACATGTTAATATCATTAGACTTTTAGGATTTTGTTTTGACGATACTCACCGGGCTCTAATATACGAGTTTATGCCTAATGGATCTCTTGACAAGTTCATCTATGAAGACAAAATTGCGTCAAAGGATGTTCATCAACTGGATTGGAAAATATTGAATGATATTGCAGTTGACATAGCTCGTGGATTAGAGTACTTATATAGAGGCTGCAACACTAGAATTTTACATTTTGACATAAAACCACACAACATACTACTTGACGAGGATTTCTGTCCAAAAATTGCAGATTTTGGACTTGCAAAAGTATGTCCTAGAAAAGAAAGTATGGTATCCATATTTGGTGCCAGAGGAACTGCAGGCTATATTGCTCCAGAAGTTTTTTCCAGAAGCTTTGGTGTTGTATCACACAAGTCAGATGTTTACAGTTATGGAATGATGGTCTTAGAAATGGTTGGAAGAAGAAAGAATATTAAGACAAAAGTAGACCGGTCGAGTGAAATATACTTTCCCCATTGGATTTATAATCGTCTTGAATCAAATTCAGAG
>Ga0099822_1011964_pt1 | contig 10470 bp, 9 predicted proteins | sample CowpeawhiteBW_FD_76839 | JGI IMG/M metagenome (GOLD analysis project Ga0099822, IMG submission 76839) | Root nodule microbial communities of legume samples collected from California USA - Cow pea white BW | ecosystem: Host-associated > Plants > Roots > Nodule | place: USA: California | collected... | reverse complement strand
TATAAATTTAAAATAAAAAAAAATTGAAAGTGAAAAAAAAAAAAAAATAAAAAAAAAAAAAAAAAAAAAGTGAAATAAAAAAAAAAAAAAAAAAAAAAAAAAGACGGTTGTTGCACAAAGAAAGTATCGACGGTGTTTCCCAGCATGCAGCACCAACTTTCATTTTGCCTACCATTCTTAGAATCTCCTCTTCATCTACCACAACACTACACATAATACATTTTCTTTCTCTTTCTTTTTCCCTTTTGAACTTCCCCTACCCCACCACACACACCCCCCTCTATCATTCCCCCTCCACTTTGGAACCTTCAATGCCTCCAACTTTTTCCAACTCTTACAAACTCACCACCTTACAAATCCATATGTCACACTACCATCACCTTCCACTATTTCTACCAATGCTTTTCTTCATCTATGTGTGTTCACATTTTTAAAGAGTATACAAAGAGTTTGTATTCGTTTTTTTGTTATTATTTCTCTATTGTCTTTTCTGCGTGTTGACGTTGATGTTTTCAAATATATTAAAAAAATTTAAATTTGAGGTTTATTAATTATTCTACACCATTAAGATTATTTTAACCTAGTGCACACACTTGTACAATATTGATTAGTATTACTATAGAACGAGCGCCTTGAGCAGTCATACGATCACACTTACCAAAGCATGGACCTTTTACCATCACCCCAGTAAGAAAATAAATAAATAAATAAAAACATTAATGTCTTTGTTATAACTTTTGAAATTACAGTTATTGAAAAAGGGGTGTCCTAGATAGAATACAAGTTGTTAATTGAAAAATAAAAGGGGGCCACAGAAACTACAGAGTCCTGACGAAGCGTGACAAAGTTAAAAAACAAGACAAAAATTTAATCGAATGATGTGCGAGTGTCTTACCTAGCTCTACCTGCAACTCCTGCAACTCCTTCAATATTCATTCCCATAGTAATGTGAAACTTTCAAAAACCATTCCCAATATACATACATTTTAATTTCAAAAACACAATTTTCATATTCAAGAAACCATCAACCAATTATGTTTTGAAGGACCACATTAAATATTTCATATATGATGACATTGGCACCCATATTTTCACCTATGGCTTCTCAGACACACCCTTCTGCATAGAAACAAGAAGAAAGAGCCTGGAGAGAAAGAGAATCAAATCCTTTCCTTAAACTTTACGCCTCCATTACCACAAGAGAGAAGAGAAACAAAAACCAAACACACACACTCTCTCTTTCTCTCTCTCTCTTTCCCATGCATTAAAATCTTTTACAATTTTCCACTTTCCCACTTCCCCATCTCACACACACTCACTCTTTAAATTCCCACAAGAAACCGAGGTTTGGCTTCACTTTTCAGTCTCCACTTGAAAACTCTCACCTTTTGTTCTTGCTCTTGTTTTGTTCTTGCTGCTGTTGTTGTTGCCTTTTTCTCTCCCTACACACACACAAACCAATCTACATGGGTTCTTGCAAACCCCAACAAGAACATGTTCATGGGCCTATCATCATAGGTGCCGGTCCTTCAGGCCTAGCCGTGGCTGCGTGTCTCTCAGAGCACAAAGTCCCTTTCGTGATTCTTGAGAGAAGCAACTGCATAGCCTCTCTTTGGCAACACAAAACCTACGACCGTCTCAAACTCCACCTCCCAAAACAGTTCTGCGAGCTTCCCCTCAAGGGCTTTCCGCACACCTTCCCCAAGTACCCCACAAAGTACCAGTTCATATCCTACATGGAGTCCTACGCCTCACACTTCAACATCCACCCCCGCTTCAACCAAACCGTTCAAACCGCTCATTTCGATAAAGCCTCCAAGCTTTGGCTCGTCAGGACTCACAACTCTGAGTTTCTCTCTCCCTGGCTCGTGGTCGCCACTGGGGAGAATGCCGAGCCTGTGCTCCCTAGAATTCACGGCATGGACCATTTTTCTGGCTCCATTGCTCACACCAGTGTCTACAAGTCTGGCTCTGAGTACAGAAACCAGAATGTTCTCGTCATTGGCTGTGGCAATTCAGGAATGGAAGTTAGCTTAGACCTTTGCAGACACAATGCCTCACCTTACATGGTTGCAAGAAACACAGTAAGTAGTATTGTGTGTAAATGTTTTTTTTTGCATTTGGTTGTTGACTATGTAAATGTTTTCGGAGTTATCGAAGTGAAATGTTTGGTTTTGGTTAATGGTTAATGATGAGCGAGTGAGTGTGTGTGTGTGTGAGACTGTTCCAGTCTGAAATTGACGTCATTTATGTTTTTTTCCCATTTGGGTAACTAATGATCACTTTGTTGCATGGTTTAAATGATGCAAGGTGCATGTGCTTCCTAGGGAGATGTTTGGGTTCTCAACTTTTGGCATAGCCATGGCTCTTTACAAGTGGTTTCCGATCAAAGTTGTAGACAAAATCCTCTTGCTGGTCACCAACTTCATGTTGGGCAACACCAATCACTATGGCATCAAAAGGCCCAAAACAGGGCCAATAGAGCTCAAACTAGCCACAGGGAAAACCCCGGTCCTTGATGTGGGTCAAGTGGCACAGATCAAATGTGGCAACATAAAGGTATCTCCTTTGAACAAAATCATGTGACCCCATTTTGTTGATTCATGAGAATTGTGTCCGTGAGTGTTAAAGTTTGAGGATTGACGATGATGATGATGGTGGTGCAGGTGATGGAGGGTGTGAAGCAGATAACAAGAAATGGTGCCAAATTTATGGACGGACAAGAAAAGGAATTTGATGCTATAATCTTGGCAACAGGGTACAAGAGCAACGTGCCTACTTGGCTTAAGGTTACAATTTTATCTGTTGTGTTGCGTTTTTAGTTCTATCTTATTATCATGAACCACTCATGACATGTCCCTGTCTAGGTTTCGGACACATGCACACTGCACAAACCTACAAATCTCTTCTTTTCTTCCTTCCAAAGATGAAGAATAAAATCACTTCCTAACCTTTGCCTCCTTCTACCTCTCCCTTTTTTCTTCATCACAAAAACCATTCTACTAAAAACAAATAACTCTGCTCTCATAGTGACGTTTTTTTTATGTGAAACATCATCATCAAATATTATTAAAAAAAAATCGATCTTTCTAATAAAAGATACTCATGGGTGATACTTTTTGCTTCTAATTATTCACTAATCAAACTCTGGGTAAAGGGTATGCATGCATATTCCTAAAAGTTATGTTGCAAGATTCTATTTTTGATTATGGTTTTTTTTTTCTTGTGGGTAATCATTTTATGTACTAAAAACTTAAACTTTTTTTTTACTACTTCAGGGGTGTGATTTTTTCACTGAGGATGGAATGCCGAAAACGCCATTTCCCCATGGGTGGAAAGGGGAGCAGGGATTGTATACGGTGGGGTTCACCAGAAGAGGCATTCAAGGAACATCGTGTGATGCAATCAAGATCGCTGAAGACATAGCCTCACAGTGGAGAACCGTAGAGAATAAGAATCAATGTGATTCACATATCATCGTTCTCCCTTCATAAGACTCCAAAAAAAAATATGCAACTTTTTTTATTTATTGGGGGAAAAAATGGGGAAAGGAGAAATACCAATTTAGGAATTACTACCTGTGCAATTAGGCTAGTTTTATTTATTTATTTGTTTTGTTTTGTTTTATTTTATTTTAATTATTTTTGTTATTACCTTTTTACCCCTCTCTTTAGCTGGCATGTACATGCAATTTTGTATCTTTAGGAGCATACGCTTTTCTAACTACTAAAAGCTTTAGTAGTTTTGTACAAAACAGTTTCATAAATGGAATGGTATCTTGGTTAACAAAGTGTAGTTGTATAAAAAAAAAGTTTTTAATGTGAAATAATACTATATATGTTTCTTATTATAATATCTTTTTAATTTTTTATATTCAGATTCATTTCTTTTTAATACATGAGATGGTTTGTTAGACGTTTCAAGAAGTTTAAAATTATTCTAAGGGTATTCGAAAAGAAAGAAGTGGTGCCAATAGAAAATTTACTTGAAAAGGGGGGAATTTTCAAAAGATGAAACATAGTTAATTTTAAAAGAGAAATACTACTGAAATTAATTAATTAATTAAGTGAAACAATAATGATAATGTAGTTTGTCTTTTTGATGTTTGCATTGATCTATTCCGATCCTCGCATATTCATGTAGCTTGTCTAAGTACTAATTGTAGAACATGTATACCTCTATCAAAACATAATAAAAGTAATTAATTCAACAACTTTTTTTTACCTTCTCCTATTACAAATATCATTAGTGTACTAAATTTATCTTAAGTAGGTATGGATTTTGCGGTCTAGATCTAATCAAGACATAATTAAATAGATTAGATATGTAACTTAGTTGCATTTTAACTAGATCAAATAGAATTGGATTATTTTTTCAATATAATTTAAATTTGATTGAATTAAGATCAATTCATTTTGTACATTAGATTGAATCCAATTATATCGATCAAATATACATGATTACTAAGACTATTAGATATGGATTAGATTGATTCCGTTCGACTTTCGATCGGAATCGATCCGATCCCGACTAACGTAAAAAAAATTAATAATTCTATTTTAAATCAACATGGGCTAACTTATATATTCTCACTTAAGAGGATATAACAACCAAGATTTAGATCAATTCTGCCAAATTCGACGAATTGGTACAAATAATCATTTGTCTATTTGTTTTGCATAGTTTCATTTGTCTTAAATCAAATAAGGTTTTTAAGAAGCACATCTATAATATGCAATGCATTTGGGGTGCACGTGCGTGGCACCTGATTTTCACACAAACATGACAAGTTTGACGCAGGGAGATGCAGGGTGTGTGTGCAGCCATTTTGGTGTTCTCAGTGTGATGATGCACTTTCAACGCTTCAAACAAAACTTTCAACAGTGAAAACCATTACTTTGGGAAAACGTGTGGGAGAGATAAATCGCTTCTTTCGGAAACCTTTATTAATTAATTGCCTTCGTAATTCAACACCTATTACTTTTTCTTTTCCTATTTATTTCCTTCCTCTCAATACCATTTTCTCAATGCTAAACACATTATAAATCACCAAAATTCATTCTCCCTTCTCAACACAATGCAACAAAACCACCTCATGAACCTTGTTTCGGGTAGAGGGACTTAGTACTTATCTAAAACATTCAATTTATCTTGGTTCTCTTCTCTTCGTGGCTTCGTCTGTTTGACAGTCTTTCTATCTCTCGTATAGTTGTTCAGACGATCGAGATACCTGTCGATAAGACTCCGATGCTTAAGTCAGTTCGAATCCGTTCAGGTAAATGCAATTAATGTTGTAATAAATGCGAAGTAAAAGCTTTACCAACTTACCTTGTGTTCCTATTTATAGTGTTTGACATGAGCCTCTGATTATGATTTTCTTAATCACGATCAATTGTTTTTTAAACTTGGTTACTGATCTGTTTTACTTTAATTTATAGATATCTGATTCTAATATGCCCGCCCGCCCGATGGATCCATGCATGTTGTCGAAGGCCACATATTTAGATTATGACGACAAAATTCCACTAATAGATCGGACCTCATCATCGATGTGGTCGTTCGGTTATCCAGGTGTTGCAGGCGGACCATGGCCACTCGGGTTGTGAGTTTTCTAAAAAGTACTCCGGAAAAATTGACACATCAACAACCTACGAAATTATTCGTCTGTAATGGGCGGTTTTTGACCACTTATTCTTGGACTATCTAACCAAAGATCTAACTAGAGATGTTAATAGGTTATACGGTACAAACCTTTTTTTTTGAATGGCATAGTAAAAGTAAAGATAAGTAAAATCAAGTCTATTTTGATAGATACAAGTTTTATTAAATTATTGTTACTATTTGATGTGTTGCGTCATATGAGATGAGAAGAAGGGATTGGAAAGAAGCATGGAAGCATAGTGTTGCACTAGTATCATAGGAGTTACGTCATGCAAACACACTCCCTTTTCTCAACAGTGCCACTCCTTCATTCACCTACACTTATACTTAAATTTTTAGCAATACTTTTATATTTGAAACCTAAAATCGAAAATGTTAAAACCAACTTAAAAAAAGATAAAATTGATTCCAACGTATCCGTATCCGATGAGGACAATGTGTTGATTTGATTTGATAGCTTCATTTCTTAACTCTTTGTTTCTATGCATGCTTTGATGACGTCACATTTTTCCTAACTCTTCCACGCGTTCTCCCCCGCGTCATCTCTCCTCAACAACTCCATGCTGATTTGATTGAAATGGAGTCAGAAAAAGATGAAGAAAATAGAGGGATGCAGTGCAGTGCACGCGCTGTGTGGTGTGTGTGTGAAATGATGAATATAAGGAATGGTATATAGGTGCAGAGTTCGATGCATATAAGAGGAGGGAGCGTATCTATGCGATGGCATGCATGGGCACTGATGATATCAGATGAGAATCAGAGAGTGAGGACAGAAACCTAATGCATGCCACACCATCATCATCATCATCATCATCAACCATTAACCTCTTCTCTTATTCTCTCTGTGTCTATGCATGCATGTGCATCCTATGCCCTACTTCTTCTCCCTTCCATCAAATCTGTCATTCTCTGCAACTTCCCCCCACAAACAAACAAACACCTTCTTCACACCACTTCATCAATTTCTAAACAATATTTTTTATTTTCTTCAAAATAATATATCATTACAAATTTATATATAGAAATCATTTTTTTTTATATATAAAAAAAAATTGTGTTATTTTATTTAAGATGATGTATTTTAATATTATTCGATGTGAAACTTTGATGAGATAAAATGAGATGTGGATGACATGGGGAGAAAGAAGGGTCCCTACAGAGTGTGTTGATCTGAGTGGCATGTTGGTTTTGCAGAAGAGGTGTGTTATAAGCTGGCTGACACAAACAACACATGGTGATATATTGTTACAGCAAAAGAGAAAGACTTGTCGATGCAACCTTTTGTGACGTCGTCTCTGTACCCTCCCTTCCCCCAAATTAATATATTACTATACCAACACACAAACAATTTATCTATTCTTTTCCTTTTTTCTTTTCTTTTATATTCTTATTATCTAATTAAATACCTTTTTACTCATTAAATCTTCTACTATTCATTTCAATATGTAATTTAAATTTACAAATACAATACATATATGTTTTATATATAATTATATAATTTTTTGTCTATATTTTTATGTAAGTTAATCAGAATGTAAAAGGGTATTTATGTTTTAATAAAATTATGTATTTTTTTTTCTTAAAGTATAATTTTTGTTGTCTTTTTATATGTTTGGATCTAATTAATTCTGATTGGATGTAGATTTTAAATGCTTTTGAAAATTTTGCCACCATAAAAAATTATCAGTTCAGATTTTATTTCCTTCTAATAAATTTTTAGTTTTAGAAATCTAAAAGTGAATTAAGGATGAAAAGTTATTTTTAAAATAAGTTAATTGTTTTTTTTATTATATCTATTAATGTATTATTCAGTGTAAATTCCAATCACGGTTCAATCATTATTTGTTCATAATGACGAAGAATGTTTGGGACAGAATAAAGATTGAACTTTGGATTGTGTTATTTAAAGCTTTTAAGAGTCTTTTCTTTTCAATCTTTTGTCCATATATATATTATTAAAATATTTTAAAAAAAATTAAATCAACAAAAGAAAAGATGGAAAATGATAGTTTCCGAAGTATCTTATTATTGATATAGAGTACAAATTTACTTTATCCATAACGGTTGTACGTACAAATTTGAATTTAAAATCTTATTTAAGGAAATCTGAAAGAAAAAGTTCATTTTATTTTCATCTCCATAACTGTAAATTTTTGTTTCATTTTGATTAGATCAAAGGTATGTTTATATACGAGTTTATATATTTTTTATTATTTTGAATATTATTTAAATACTTTCTTATAAAAAAACATACAAAAATTAAATATAATAGTATCCTCGTAACTTACTATGAAATGACACATAATAAGAATTCATGTGATTAAATATTTAAAATTGAAATATTTTCATGTAAAAGAATAATAAATAAAAATATTAAAAAAATACACATTTAAAATCATTTGATTTAATAAAATTAAAATTTATATTTAATTAAATATAATATATTATTCAAATAAAATCGTACAAAATAAAATAAACATGTAATCAAAATTATAATAAAGAAAATACCTTAATAGTATGAATGAACTTTATAAATATTAAATCCAAATAAAAACTTGTATGACAAGGGAAACAAATAAGAATTTTTCAAATTAAATAAAATTAAAACACAAGACTAGATTAATTATAAATGTCGTAAAAGTTTAAATCAAGGGACTAAGACAGCATAGGAACGAGTAAGGAGCAGGGATGTCAACGAGATAGGAAGGATATGAATAGTAGCTCCCTGTACCTTACCTACTGGATAAATATCTGCCCCGTATCCGTATTTAGGGATGTCAACGGGGCGGGTAGGGTACAGGTAGTAACTCCCACATAGCCTATCCGTTGGATAAATAATATTCATCATGTACCCGAACCCATATTCGTCGGGTATCAGTTATGCAGGTACCAACCTATTTTTTTCATATATGCGGGTATTCACGGGTCTTCGCAGGTATTTACAAAATTATTTAAAAAATAATATTTAATCATAAATTTAAATAAAATAAAATACATCACTATCATAAATTTTAAATAAAGTTCAAACAAAATCAAGTTTATACAAGTCCAAATAATTATAAAAATAAATATAAAATGATGCTCAACACAATGGAAATTCTTTAATTAGTGCTTTGATCAACAAACTCACTTTCTCTTATTGATTCCTGAAAAATAATCAAATAATAAACCTTAACTACCACGGGCCAAGTATTCTTATTTTGATTCTATCATTTGACAACAAGCATACCATAAACGTCACTATCTATATAGGGTTTGATGTATATGCCCAATTTCAAAGAAGGGAAAGAGAAGGAAGAATGTCAAGGGGTGTACTTGGAAGAAGACAATGTACCAATACTTGAAGCTGGAAGAATGAAGACAGAAGACAATATGTGCAGCTTATAAAAAATTAGGTCAGAATGTTTTTTTATTAATATATATATATAAGGGTATTTTTGTGAATTAAAGTTTAGCGAGTACGGGTATCCACGGGTACGGATACTATGATACTCGTACCCATCCCGTTAACATGTGAGTATCAAAAATACCCGTACCCGCGGGTAGCGGGTATCCATTTTAAATATTTGTTTCCTACCCATTCCACGGATTTTATCTGTGGATACCTGCGGGTACGAATATTTTTGACATCCCTATTCATACCCATATCTGTCGAGTATCCGTTATGCGGGTATCCACCTATTTTTTTCATATTCTCGGGTATCCACATGTACCCACAGATATTTACAAAATTATTTAAAAAATAAATATTTAATCATAAATTCAAATAAAATAAAATACATTACAGTCATAAATGTTAAATAAATTTCAAATAAACTCAAGTTCATACAAGTCCAACTAATTATAAAAATAAATATAAAATGATGTTCAACACAAAAGAAATTATTTAATTAGTACTTTGATCAACAAGTCCACTTTCTCCAATTGATTCCTGAAAAAAAAAATAATAATAAACATCAACTGCCACATGTCAAGTATTCTTATTTTGATTCCATCATTTGACCACAAGCATACCCTAAACGCCACTGTCTATATAGGGTTTGATGTATATGCTCAATTTCAAATAAAGGAAAGAGAACAATGTCAAAAGGTGTACTTGGAAGAAGACAACTTACCAGTACTTGTAGTTGGAAGAATGAAGACAGAAGACAAGACAAGATGTGCAGCTTATATATATATATATATATATCCCGCCCGACCCGGTTCGATCCACCATGGGTTGATGATTTAGTGAGTCAACCCAACCCGGCTCACTTTTTAGTGAGCCAAAACAATTCAAACCCGGCCCGGCCCACCACGGGTTGGCGGGTTAAATGGGTTGGCTCACGGATTCACTTAATTAAAAAAAATATTATTTTTTTATTTTTTTTCAGTCAAAACTAAATTGTAATTCTTAAAATCTAAATAAACTTTAAAACAATCCAAATACAAACCAGAATAAAAAAAATACAAATTATTTATGTGTTGGATAAAAAAACAACTTAACATGACTCAAATATAAAGCCCAACTTAATAAAAAAAATAAAAACACTTATGTGACCCTTTTATCTGCGGGTTGATGAGCAAACCCGGCTCACCACGAGTTCAACCCGGATGAGCCAGATTCTAAATGAATCGGGTCAAAAATCAACCTGTATTGAAATTTGTTAAAAAATTTCAACCCAATCCGACCCGAACCCGTGGTAAGCCGGATTGACTCACGAGTTCCAACCCATTTTGACAGCTCTTTATATATATATATATATATATATATATATATATATATATATATATATATATATATATATATATATATATATATATATATAT
>Ga0099822_1011962_pt1 | contig 10472 bp, 3 predicted proteins | sample CowpeawhiteBW_FD_76839 | JGI IMG/M metagenome (GOLD analysis project Ga0099822, IMG submission 76839) | Root nodule microbial communities of legume samples collected from California USA - Cow pea white BW | ecosystem: Host-associated > Plants > Roots > Nodule | place: USA: California | collected... | reverse complement strand
TCACAATATCAAACAATATCTTCTATTTACTCTATTTATTTTCAGTTACTCTTTTTAATTGTACCTCTATTATAAATAGATTACCTTATGTGTGGTTTATACACAAGGGAGATTAATCTCAAACCCTATTTTCTTTATTCTCAACATGGTATCAGAGCCTGGTTAGAAGTGGGTTTTAAGCCTAACTCAATCCCACAAAACTGGCTTTTAAGGTGAGGTGTGCACCCCACTTATATATTGTGAAATTGCCTTATCTCTAGTTGATGTGAGACTTCCAACACACCCCCTCACGCCGAGATATATTCATCTCGTGCGTGGGACTAGAAATGGGTGGTCCGATAGCGGCCGGAGATAGCGGGTGGAACAGAATGTTTAAGAAAGTTTGCTAGGATAGACTTTAAAATTTTTTAAACAATGGCTTTGATACCATGGCCTCTTTATTAACTGGATGTTAAAAATGTTTTCTTCAATGGTGATTTGAAAGAAGAAATCTATATGGAGCAACCTCCTGGGTTTGTTACTCAAGAGAAGTCTTTTGGGATGGTATGTCGTCTTCACAAATCCCTATATGGCCTAAAACAATCTCTAGGGCCTAGTTTGGAAAGTTTAGCAATGTTGTTCAACAATTTGGTATGACTTGTTGTGAAGCAGATCATTCTGTCTTTTATCAACACTCGAGTGCTGGATGTGTTTACTTGATACTATATGTTGATGACATCTTTCTTATAGGAAGTAACAACCATGGCATCTCTCAGTTGAAACAACTTCTCTGTGACCATTTTTAGACAAAAGATCTTGGCAAACTCAGATATTTCTTGGATATTGAGGTGGCACAGTCCAATGATGGTATTGTTATATCTCAGAGGAAGTATGTCATGGATATTCGGAGGAAACTGGATTGGTGAGTTCAAAGTCTGTTGATACACTCATGGATCTCAATACTAAACTTCTACCAAATCGGGGGGAGCCTATATCTAATCATGAGTAGTATAGAAGATTGGTTGGAAAATTGAATTATCTTACCGTTACTCGTCCTGACATTTCCTTTGCAGTCAATGTAGTAAGCCAATTTCTTAATTCTCCATGTGAAGATCATTGGAATGCAGTCATTCGTATCTTGAAGTATATTAAAAGATCTCCTCGAAAAGGATTGTTATATGGTTCTAACAACCATACAAGACTTGTTTGCTATTCAGATGCTGATTGGGCAGGATCTCCTTCTGATAGAAGATCTACATTTGGGTATTGTGTCTCCATTGGTGGTAACTTGATCTCGTGGAAAAGTAAGAAACAGAGTGTTGTAACAAGATCCAGTGCAGAAGCAGAATATAGAGTTATGGCCTCAGCTGCCTGTGAACTTGTTTGGCTCAAGCAATTACTTAAAGAGTTACAATTTGGAGATGTTACTCAAATGACACTTTTGTGTGACAATCAGGTTGCTCTTCATATTAGCTCTAATCCTGTCTTTCATGAGAGGACCAAACACATTGAGATTGATTGTCATTTCATTCGAGAAAATATCATGTTTGTAGACATCAAGACTGAGTTTGTTAACTCAAGTGATCAGTTAACAGATATTTTTACTAAGTCATTACGGGGGCGTAGAATTGATTATATTTGTAACAATCTTGGCAAATACGATTTGTATGCTCCAACTTAAGGGGGAATTTAGATATTGTTAGATATTGTTAATCACAATATCAAACAATATCTTCTATTTACTCTATTTATTTTCAGTTACTCTTTTTAATTATACATCTCTCTATTATAAATAGATTACCCTATGTGTGGTTCATATACAAAGAAGATTAATCTCAAACTCTATTTTCTTTATTCTCAACAACTATGAATGAGATGACAAAGATTGGATCTCTGACCATTTGGTTGCTCACGGGTTCTACTACCATGTTTGAAATTTAGAAAGAGGAAACAATGAGTATACTAGATCACAATAGAGGAAACAATGCTGCAGGTGAAAGCACACATTGCCTCCCCATCGTACATTTGCAGGAGGGATAAGCATGTAATTTTATAGCTGTCAATGAACCACCTAGAATTAGTTCACAATTAATTAAACCTTCATTAAGGGTCAAGAATTCTTCCTTAACAGCCTTCCATTGCTATGTTTTATATGTTTAAGAAACCATGGACCCTTTATGTATGATATCTTATGATTCACGGTCCACGATTCAAAATTGGATTAATCGGGACAAACAATTCTTGATATGATTCCCAATCTGACAACTGTGGTTTGGGTAGCACTAGATATTTATATTCATAGATATTTTAGGGAACTCCTATTCTCTTTTTTTGTTATAAATACTTTATATGATGAATTCATTGTGAATGAAAGGACATATATAAAAGAGGATCAACCATCCAACAACCTGATGCCAAATAAAATAGAGAAAAGCATACAGAAGTGTAAATTAGAAGTACTTCAATTGACCATGAGATGTGCTTCAGTACACCAACTGGACTCCATGTGAGTGGCCTTTACAAGCAATGTAAAGGGTTTGAGGAGACCCACTAGAAGAAGCATCAGAGCCAATACCCATCAACGTAAATATATTTAAAAAACAAGAGGGGGCTCAAATAACAACGTAACAAGGAGATCAAAGCCATCATTTTGTCTGACAGTAATTAACAATTAAAGCACAGCTCACATTCAAAAAAAGTTAGATGATTCGTATCCGAAGGCATGGAGTTTGAATTGACTCCAGATGATATATTCGAGTTTTTCACTGCAAGTAAATAGTCATAATAAGGAACACAGCAAAATTTATAGAATTTTTCATCACAGTTGAAAAACATATGTGTATACATACCAGTGGCAGTGCTGACAAACAAGATATCAAGTGAGCAAGATCTAGCTTCATCAGCTAACTTGTTGACTTCAGGAAGAGTAAAATTTGCTTGGACTTGAGTATTTAAATCAATTCCAGGGGAGTTTCGAAAGATGAACATTTGACCGATTCGATACACGGCAGATTGCTTTTTTTTTTGGTGAGTAAAACAAAAGTCATAACATAACTATTAGATATACAGCATTTTACACTAAGGAATCGTAATTGAATCAACTTATTAGAAGCAGGATTCCTACCCTTGAAGATCCATAATCAGAAACCCGCCTTGCAAGACAGATAGACATGGGAAACACATTTTGACTTTCCGTAATAGTCCGCATCAAGGAAACTGTCATTTGTATTCTAAATATGCAAATATCATATCTCATTAGCATATTAAAACCAATATTTATATATTATATATTACTAAATTATTTTCACATAAAACAGACTGAAAACAATGTCTCACATGAAATCACTAGAAATTACAGAAAGTTTGAGCTTATATGAAAGAATAAACAAACTCCAGCGTACAGAAAGAAAAGGAATTCCAAGGATGACATAAAAGTAATTATCACAGTCTCAAACAGAACTAGATTTATCTTTTTTATCTTAAAAGAAGAAATAAGAAATTCACTAAGGCAAAAGGAAAAAGTTTACTAAATACATTGTTGAGGCCAGATTCCATAAATCTGCAAGAATTACTTCATTTGATAATCCTAATCTTAATTCATTTTAGAATCATAAAATCCAAAAATCTTAGCGTACAAGTAGAAACTTGTTCACTCAATTAAGTCCGCTCATCTTCTTTATATAAAGACCTACGTTGCCATATTTTATTATAGTACCAAGCATATACCCATTTATTCTTTCTCCATTCACAAGTTTCACACGTGTTATTAATCACAATCACAAGATGTTTCATTTCAGCAGTCAACAATGACTAAATAAATCTTTCTATTTAATTTTAAACTGAATTAAGCAAGTATGAACAAATGGACAAAATGATGTCAATTGTTAAAGACAGCAAGTTGGAGAAGGAAGACTATATACGAAACTTTTACCTCTTCTTGTGTTTTTCCTTTATCTGGTAGTGCAAACATCTCTGAAGGAATAATGGCTGCATAACAGAGACATTCTATTAGCAATACAACATGCCCCAGTAGTTCATAGAAAGAAAAAATTATGAGAATAGAGCCAACAAGAATACAGTTAGCCCTATGCCTCGCACATTCTAAAAGAACGAAAAATAATGACAATACTTTTACAAAGGTAGATAATTTTAGCCAATCAGATAGAGTACATTTCTCATGGCACGTCGCTGGAGAATATTGTAAAATTCTACGGGCTTGCAATAAATTGAAAGACTCTCTTCAGCTGCAAGCTCCTCTTCCGCAGATAAATGTTCACAAGCATCATGGTGGCTTCTGCAGGGAAAAACAGATATAATTACTAGTTATGTTACAAAATTCTTTTGTAAAAATTAAAAGTTAACAAAAGGTAGTATTTGTCTGAAAGAGGATATACGAGGTTGCACGAGCGGCAACAGGAATGCCTGGCATTCTTCTTATCAAACAAGTCTCAGATACATATAATATTTATCTGCAATTCCGAATGTTTAAGAACTTGATATTTTCTCTTGCTAGTAAGAAACCTGCAATCGAAAATGGCACAACAAATCATTCAAATATTGAAGACATAAATGGATTAGATTTCAATCATCAAAACCTGAACATCACCATGTGAGAAAAAAAAAATCATTCTTTTATCAAGTTGAAAACCACTGGGCTTATAAATGAAAAAATGCTCCAAATTACAAAAACTCCATGTAACATATAATGTAGAGTGCCTGCTTTTATGCTCATTAAGAGTTGAAAGAGGCCAAATGTCCTTGCGGATGACAGTGAAAACTTAATGAAATTGTTTAATCGTGAACATGAAGATATCATCAAAATCACAAAACTTTCCCAAACTCTCCTCTCTTTTTTTTTGTAATATTTCACATGCGCAGGGAATCCAATCACAGGCCAACTCCTTGTTTTCTCCAATCGTGGGAAAAAGAAACCTCAGAGGTGTCTCCCATTGTGGAAACAAGATGGCATATCCAGTTGCACGGAATAACAAAGTACAGCACAAAAATCGATCACAAAACAAGAAAAATAAATAAAGAACATAAAACAAAAGGATCAGAAACAAATAAAGGGTTCTACGAACCAAAAAAACAGAGAATGTCCAGGAGAGGTTTTCTGGTAAGCATAATGATAAGAAACGAAAAATACAATAATATTGCCAGCAAGAAACCAAATGGGTAACAGAAAAAAACCTCAAAGTTCTCACTTTGACACGAACCGAGCAAATGGCAGCAATTGAATCCAAAATTGGTTCAAAACTGTGCTCCAAAAGTGAAGTTTGCGAGTGTGATCGCTCATTTCATATCGAACCTCAGAATTGAACCAAAAATTAAGACGCGAAATTGAAAATGGAATGTTCTCGAAATATGATTAAAATCTAACAAAGTTGTTCTCTGTGTGTCTCTTTCTCTATCGCTCTGATTAATACTCAAAAGAAACACATTTTTTTGCTGAGTTTGGGAAACTTAAACAAATGCAAGTGAGGTAAGTAAGAAACTTCAAACACAAAAGCCCTCTGTGAGATAAAAAAAAATACTATTATATACAACAGAAAAATAATATAATAATGAAAGCATTAAAACACAAAAATAATATCCAAAAATATAACTAAAAACAAAAATCGTTATTTTCGTTAATTAATAACATGTAAGATTATCTAGACTTATTACCCTTTTAGTTTTATCATCTTTTCATTTCCTTCCATTTAGTCTTTTTCATATGGAATTAACTTTTAAAATTTTAAAAATAAAGTAACCCTTTCTTTTAATATTCAATCAAGTATCTTAATTTTAAAAATTAAGACATTTTCGAAAAAATTAAATAAATAGTTTTACAAATTGTTATTAATGGTTGATTATAAGTTTATATAATAAGAAAATTAAATTTATTAATATTTGTTTGATAACAATTCTAACAAGGGTTGCAGTTTTAAAAAGTAAAAAGTTTGATCGAATATTTTATTAACTTATTAAAAAATAAGACCAAATTCAAAAATAAATAAATAAACAAATATTAATGAAGCATATTATTTAACATTAATACAAGTGAAATGAAAGTTAGAATATGATAACTAGCTATTCAACTTAAACAAAAATGTAGGACACAAAAACTAAATAATAATTGTTTAACTTAACGAATATGAAAAACTAATTATTTCTCTATAAAGGATTTATAGTCTACATTTTTCACTAACAATTTATATTAATCATAAACTAAAAATATTACTGAGCATTTTTTTCTCAACAATTTATAACGAATCTAATTTATTGGCGAAATAAGTTAGTTTATTTTTAATGTAAAATTTTGTTATAAATTGTCATTTTACATCAAATGTTATTTTTCTTATTAACCATCTTAGTTTATGTTTGATATGAATTGTTAATAAAAGGTTATTAAGATTATCTAACAAAAACTTAATATAATTTATCGAAGAAATGTTCAGTTAAATAAATGAATAATTATTCAAATTTATTTAAAACGTTAAATAATTATATTTTTTTGTTCTATTATAAACTATTTTTGAATCTTTATCGATTTGGATAGACCATAAAAAAATCTAAAATAGACTCTTTTACTCTTTACATAAAAATTCGTTTTCAGATATATCAAATTGTCATCGTATTTTTTTTTCGTAATTTTGTAGGTTGTTTTGCTAAAATTTTGTTTTTTATGAAAGGAGTATTTGCAATGTTTTTTTCTGATTTTATAAATTTGTATATTTATTTGTAATAAATTATTTTACAAAATTAAATAAAATTATAAATTGATGTGAATATAAATTTAAAAATATATTTAATTTAATATTTATAAATTAATTCGGAATAAAAAAATTGAAGAGTGATTGTAATAAATAAGATAATTTAAATATATTGTAATTATAATAATAAAAGAATATCATAATGAAATATTGTAATTATGGTTTCTTTGTTTTTTTTTAAATTATTTTTGACAAACATATACTTATTTGATTAAAATAATTTATGTAATAAAAATAAAATTGTGCAATAAGTTATAAAAAAAATTGAATAATACTATGATTGTAGGTGAAAATATTTGAAAAGAAATTTAATGTAAAGTTAAAAGTTAGTAATATGAATGTAAAATATTTATGTTTATTTGTATAAAAAAAAACTTTTTAAAGAAAATATTAAAAAGTATACAATTTAAAAAAATAGAAAACATATATAATTTAATTTTTTAATATTTTATTTCCTAAAAAACACAATTTCAGCTGCAAATAACCTGCACAATAAAAATAACATGATGAGAAAAAAAGAAATATACACAAAGATATTTCTAGATTGGTGAATCAATCAAACTCTACATTCAATATTGTTTAAGTATGGTCCAACAATATTCTCATAGTTTTGATTTTGTGTTTATCATAACAAAAAGTATAACATGAATATGCTTTGGTTTATAAGACCATGATTAATGAAAAGAAGCATATCAAGTAGGTACAAATGTTTTCTTTGACAAACAATACAACACCATGTCATCTTCACTTCGTATATTAAGTGAAATACCTAACAAAACAATAAGCCTACACAACCTTTAAATTTATGTTGAAAATATTCTTCACACTTATTTTTGTGTTGCAAGAAATGTCTTTGTCTTTTGTTTACTTAGATGACCCAAAAAGCACAAGTGTACATCAAGGTCAATTAAAAAGCTAACTAATAATGTTATTTTGATTCAATAGTTATTTTTATATAAACTTATATAAACTTTGATCTAGCTATCTATATTTTGCTATCTTTATTTTCACTTTATTTTAAATAAAAGCTTTCTTACTTAGTGTTTACCAACTATCATAATGTTGCTTGAGAAAGATATTGATATTTAATGCTACTCTTAATATTTAATACGTTTATACTTCCACGCTCATTAAACATTAAAAGATGAAGTTATTTGAGTTCAAAAACTCTCAAATTACTAGAAAGAGATTCTTTATGATTCTTTCTTTCAAGTCGTATATTAAGTTATCCTTCGAAAGAGATGATATAGAAGAGAACAATTATAAAGTATCAAAAGGCTACTAAAATATTTTTACAATTTTAAAAGCTTTATAGGAAACATTGTTCATATAACTAACTAGAGAGGAGTTCATATATTTATATATGTCATGAGCCACTAACACTCTTTAGTGAATAAACTCGTGATATTTTTTATCACATTTTTACAAACATAATTATTTAGTTAAGAGTAGTTGTATTATTACAATCAGTATTTTAGTCAGAAGTGGTTGTTATTCAAACAATGTATATCTTAACCAAGAGTAAAACTTATTCAAACAATATTTTGTATTAGTTAGGAATGATTATGTTTCAAAATATATGCTAAAAATTGCATTTGAAATAATATCAGAAGACTTTTAACCAATAATGATTATGTGTTCAAATAAAAGTTGAGTTTTTGCCACAAGTGACTATGCTCTAAAAATAATACTTAATTTATAACTTGAAGAAAACTTAATTAATTGATTAAGAAATGAACGTGTATAGTATATGTTATTAGATGAAATAGTACAATAATCATAAAGTAAATATTTTTCTCCTATCTTTGTCCATCATATATTATCGTAGTACCATAATAAAATAAATGAGAGATTTCTGAACCAAAACTTTAGAACAAGTTTTTTACAAATCGTTTGTAAACCCAAAAATATCGTCTAACAACATATTATTAAACTATACATTACGAAAAATTAAAAAACTTTTAAAACACAATTCAACCATTTTGACGTGTTTTTTTCACAAAAAAAACCAACCAGCTTAACCCTCAAGAGTTACTGGCATGCAGAACAATACTGCAAACAATACATCTATAAACAAAATTAATTGTTATATTTTAGTTTTTTATCTTTTTTCACATATCTTATATGCATACCTCTAGTAGTACACCAATTTATAGTGATGACTATTTTCATTGTGCTCTTTCAAAGTAAATAAAATGTTTTTGGGTTTCACTAAATTTTTAGTTATGTCATAGATTTTCTCATTACTTCTCAATCTCCCAGAGATATGAATCCACCATTAATGTATTTATCCACTTATAATATCTACAAAGTAATTTCATAATTAATCATTTCCCATTTTTCGTATTTTCCTATTTTAGTAACTATGAGTTGTAAATATTTTTTATAATATTTTATATTTATCATCTTGTGCATAACCTAACAAGACATAAGTCTTCCACATTGACTATTTTGAAAATCATAAATCACCTTCAAAATTAGGTGATGTGGAAACATCTTATAGATTAATCTACGTATAATTGTTAAATTGACTTAATTAACTATTTCCGAAGTCATAAATCACCATTTGAGTTAGGCCATCCAAAAATACTTTAGAAAATAACTTCACATTGCTCAATTCAAATCCATTAGGATTTTGTCTCTATTATTATTTTTTAGTTCAAGTATGAATCTAAGTCTCATATTGAGTAAAAATATTGTTGGAAGTTACATATCGACTAGAGATAAGATCAATTAACAATATATATAAGTGGGGTGCAAATTTCACCTTACAAGTCGGTTTTGTGGGATTGAGTTAGGCATAAAGTTCATTTCTAACATAGTATCAGAATCAAGTTAAAGCATATCCTAACGAGCTTTCTAGGACTTTCTGTTCCATCCGATATCGGGTCGTTAACGGACCACCTGAATAAGAATGAAGACTCATTGTCTTAAATTTTTAAATTAAGAACTGTGTTAATCTTTTATATGTGAGTTGAACTCATGTCTCACTGGTATTGTATATTTCAGTGATCGTCTCGGAAGATCCAACATTATATTCCAAACAATTTTGTAGAATACAATTTTTTTTCTTCCAAAACACATAATTTGTAAAAAGCAGAATCCAAAAATTAGATTCTGATTTATCCTATATATGAAAGACTTTCAAAACTAGTGTCAGAAAACACCATTTTTTTTCATGAAACGGTTTCCAAACTAGAGCTTAACACTTACCATAGAGAAGTAAGTTCAAGATCTTGGTCTTTATCAACACTCTTTACGAACCCTGATCCACCACCAAGGAACAACAATGGAGTCTTCGTATTAATATAAATGCCAAGGACAAATGGACAAAACGGTCGTTTTGAAAGTTTAGGGTGCAAGAACAAATAATAGAGGTCTACGGGAAATTCGAGCTCTCCCAAGGACAATTATAAGAGAAAGAACAAAAATCCACTTCACTATTATAAAGACTATAAACTCCTTATAAATGAACACGTGTCAAATGACATAAAAGTATAAGTGTAATTTTTATATAAATAAATAATAGATTTTATATTACATAATAATGATGAGTCCAATTTTATTAAATTACCTTAAAAACACCATGTGAAGATATATGCTTCTAAAGATAACGAATTAGATCGGTATTCCTTTTGTTGTTTTTTTATTCATCAAGTATCTATGAGAATATATATATATATATATATATATTTATATATATATATATATATATATATATATATATATATATATATA
>Ga0099822_1011961_pt1 | contig 10473 bp, 7 predicted proteins | sample CowpeawhiteBW_FD_76839 | JGI IMG/M metagenome (GOLD analysis project Ga0099822, IMG submission 76839) | Root nodule microbial communities of legume samples collected from California USA - Cow pea white BW | ecosystem: Host-associated > Plants > Roots > Nodule | place: USA: California | collected... | reverse complement strand
ATAAGAAAGGTACTATTACAGTCATCCAAAAGTGTACTGTGAAAGTGAACTTAGGCATACCACCATGCCATGAACAAACATAAAAGGAGTTTAACAGTTTGCAGAAAGGTCGCTCCTAGAGCAAGGAAATACAAAACAAGAAGGGCATTACAACCATAAAAACTGCTTTGCTACATATAACTAGTCCCCGACTACACAGCCCCGCTACCACCAACAGATCCACCTCCAGAATTCTTCTCATCTGCTCCCACCATAAGGTGATCATTGCAAAAGGAGAAGAATCAAGGCAAGAACACACACGAAAATGAAAGGGTAAGCTAGTGTAATTTAGAGTTAATACGGTATAACAGACAAGTATTTAAACAATTCAAGCATGTAACACAGTGAGCACAAGAATCATGATATAGCAGACAAGCATGACACTATGACTCAATTATCCGGATACATATACTAAGATCGGATTCACTGGACGCTTGCACTTGTGGTGGCCTCTACTGCTCTGCAGAGTCATTGCCAATGGGTTTCACCCTACCACACACAAGGTTAACCTTCAAGCATCTAAGGCCATTATCCTGCCAAAGACTAAGGCCTCCCACCACTCTCACCACTTGGGTCAGTATGCTCTACCTAAGACTCATTGACCCATCAGAGTTTCGAGATGCGGTCCTTACTTGAATCCATATCTTAATATATACACTACGCGCCACCATGAGACCTCCCCATGAGACTCATGGAATTACGCCTATCACATACAAATTTCATGATCCTCATACCATAACCACCACTTGTTATCTCAACATTGAATTCTTATGCACGTTCTCAACCAACCAAACAAAATCCCTTGTGTTACTCATACTAACATACAAATTCAGTGCATACAACTCATACCACTCATGCAATCACACCATAATCATGCGCGTTCGAGATAAATAGCCACACGCAAGGTAAATAGAGATAAAAAAAAACACAAATCTGCACTATTCTCGCCTAGGCTAGAAGTCCTCGCCTAAGCTACAACAACTGTCTCGCTTAGGCTAGGCATTCTCGCCTAGGCGAGGCCTGTAACAGTGGCACTCTGCTAGCTCTCGCTTGGGCGAGACCAGCTCGCCTGGGCGAGATCGCCATTCGCCCAAAAATAAAACCCCTCGCCTGGACGAGGATGCGAGCAGAGCACACCATGTTTTTTTTCGAGAACTCGCTTGGGCGAGTCACTCTCGCCTGAGCGAGACAACGCGTCGCTCAAAGACAAGGGCCCTTCGTCTGAGCCAGTTGCTCGAGCAGAACCTGAACGAGTCTTAAACACTCTCGCCTAGGCGAGATGATCTCGCTTAGGTGAGATTGACAGTACTCACCACTGTTTCACGCATGCAGCAGGAACGCACACACAAGGGAACATACCAGACGCAAACAAGACAAGTCTCATACCACAAAAAACCTCATTCATCATTCCAAAAGCATTCAACAACCCAAAAACAACAGGAGAAATATTTTAAACGGTAAAAAAACAAATACTAGCTTCCCTTACCTCTGTTTTGAGTACCAAAAGCAAACAAATCCTAACTAAGGGGGTACCACAGCTCCAAGAACTCGAGTAATGAGCTGAAACGTGAAAACCAGGACAAAACGAGGTAAATACTTGGAACCCTACCTAACCAAATGCTCAAACAGCGAAATGAGGAGGGAATAGACCAGAGAACTCTGAAGTTCAACTTACCAGAAGGTGCTAAATGGGTTTCGTTAGCTCGAATGTGGATGAAGATCGTGCCCTAGCAGAGCTCCTAGCAGAAGACAAGAGAGGAGAGGAAACTATTTTCTGAAAAAGGAGACAAGAGCATACTGAGTGAGCTGAAAGGGGTATTGGGGGTCCTACAGTTGGGCTGGCCTTGGGCCTACGAAAAGGCCAGGCCCAACCCTTTTTGGGACAGAAAAAGGGGCTTATAATAATTATTATTATTAAAAACAAATATTTTTATTTTTATTTATAAAGTTCTTTATAATTTTATTAAGGCAAAAGTACAAAATAATATGTATGCAATTCTAGTTTTTTATCTACAATATTTTTAAATGAATTTAAATCTAACATATTTTCATGGTGGAGCAACCTTTCTTTTTTATTTAATAGGATGTGCTGAATAAAGAAAGGTGAATAAGTATATGGAATGTTGTACAAGGTCCAATTAATTTTTGTAGCATTATCTTTAACTTATTGCAATGTAAACTCTTCCTACTCTAAAACCATGTCAACAAAGATAACATTTGAAAATTGTTGGAAAAATAATATACTATTAATGAAGAACATTGTCGTCTTTATCCTAGACAATCATCCTACTAATAGATAAATAAGATTAACAACACAAGGATACACAAGAGATAACACGAAAGCTTCAAAACTAGAGAAAACCCATGATCGTTGTCTAAAGACAACCAAAGAATAACATTATGTGAAAATTTGTACAACAGACAAACCAATCTATCATGCCCTTTGACCCGAAGTACACACTCTCCAAAGCAAGAATTGAACCTAGACCTCACAGCACTCTAATACAAGATTATAAAAAAAGTCAAATACAAACTTAAAGTGTTTTTTACTAAGATGAGAAATATCATAGACTTATAGTTCATTATATATCTACTATTATTCACTCCCTTACTTATCCTATGTGAGATGAGACTTTCCAAAATGTATTATTTTCATTAACCCAACAATCTCCACTCTGATTAAAATACACACATCTTCATTGCTCATAACAACAATCATGTTCTACCATAAAGAGTACACTCATTTTAAATTAAACCATCTCAAGAATTTTGTTTCACTCCACACATGCATCAAAACTAATCAATGCTTGTGTATAATCACCACACACCCTACACTAATAGTAGCCACACTGATATTAGTCAATGTCCTTGAACAATTACCATATGTCATGCATCAAAATTAATTCATTTTTGTGTATAATTAATAAATATCAAGAATAAGTAAATTTTTAATATAAAATTGACACTTATTATATATACTAACACATAACACCTTCTAAACTAAATTATTGCCAATTTAATAAAGGACCAAATTAGATCTATATAATAAACATTTAAACTCAATTGAGTTAAAAAGAACGTAGAAATCAAAATAAATCATAAATTTAAATATGAAAACTAAATTAGATTAAAAGGATGATAAGTTGTTAAATTCAACATAGAAGTATGAAGTTGACTCTTCGCTTAAATAATGAATTTTTTAAAAACCTCAACATGTCACTGTAAATAAATAAGCTAAGCCTAACTATAGAAATCTGATAGCTTGCTGGTCTATTACTACCTATAATGAAAGCAAAAATCAGAAAATGTAAATGGTAATAGGAAACAATTACATATTTAAGTTCTTTATTAATTTATAAATTACATACAGTAAGTACACCATTAGCATAATTCAATAACATTAAATGTAAAATATAAACTGTGATAATGTATAATGAATATCCACACATGCACTTATTAAATTAAATATTTATAACAATTGAATGATTTTTTCTCATTTCAATTAATTAAATTTAATAATTTGTCAGTTTTTGGATAAACTAGTAATGACAAACCAAACATTGTGTGTGTTCGGCTGGAATCAAATTTACATGTGAGTGGAATCCACACACTTCAACACCATTACAAAACATTACCGGCATCCATGCCAAGGCAAATGCCACTTTGTCGCACCTCCACTTTCCACCAGACCACAACCTTCTCCTCCTTCTAATCATGATCACTTCCCCTTTCCTCTCCCTTTCTCGACACCCCTTTTCCCACACTTCCCATCATTTCCCAACAGGGGCTGCTTCTCAAAGTTCAATCTTTCTGCCAAAGTTTCAATCTTTTGCTTTTGGAAACCATGCAGGGAGTGAATTTCCATCTGGGTCTTGCTCCAATGCTCTCAGAAGAAAAAGGGTCTCCGTGGTGTGCTCAAAGTCAACTCTGACTGTGGAAGAAGTGGCAGAGAGGGGAGTGAAGGGTAAGGGTGAAGAGTTTGATGCAATTGTTATAGGGTCTGGAATTGGAGGATTGGTTGCGGGAACACAGTTGGCAGTGAAGGGTGCCAGAGTTTTGGTTTTGGAGAAGTATGTGATTCCTGGTGGAAGCTCTGGATTTTACCAGAGGGATGGCTATACTTTTGATGTGGGTTCTTCTGTCATGTTTGGTTTCAGTGATAAGGTCAGTTATTTATTTATTTAATTGGGTGCATGCCATTTTTTGTGTGTAATCATTTACTTTAATTTCATTAGTGATGTGGTGAAATGTGGATGGTATAGAAACTTAGGGGTGAGCTCAAGAGCTGAATGTTACACTGAAGGAATATGGATGCTTTGTTTGTGAGAGGGACTTTCTGTTTCTCTCTGGTTGTAATGCATTCGTTTTTTTTTTTTTTGGAGACATATTCATTTGTAAAACAACACTCTATTTCGTGTTGCGATCAGTGTTATTGTGCTTAGCTGGTGCCTGGTGTTCATGAACAAAATGATTCCGTCTAGTTTGCTCTTTTGGTTAGTTTAATATTAAGAAAGATTTGGTTCATTATGTGAAGCTTGATTTTTTATCAATTAAGCTCCAAATAGGTGTAATTTGCTCATCTTCTGATAATACATTAGCCAATAGTAGATTCGAGCACTTGTAATTGTTCTTTATGTTGAATGGTATGCTTCCCAGGATCATGAAAACCATGTACCTTAAATTTGTGTAGGGTAATCTCAATTTGATAACACAAGCTTTGGAGGCAGTTGGTTGTCAGATGCAAGTGGTACCTGATCCAACAACCGTTCACTTCCATCTACCAAATAACCTTTCTGTTCGAGTGCACAAAGAATATGATAAATTCATTGATGAACTGACCAGTTACTTTCCCCATGAAAAGGAGGGTATTCTTAAATTCTACAGTGAATGCTGGAAGGTTTGTCTTAATTGAGGTGATTGCAGCCCCCTTAAGGCATTTTTGCCTCTCCTTGAAGTTTACCTTTTAAGATTTTATATGTGTTATGGCTAGATTTTCAATGCACTGAACTCCTTGGAACTGAAGTCACTGGAAGAGCCACTCTACCTTTTTGGACAGTTTTTTCAGAAGCCCCAGGAATGCTTGACACTAGGTATTTTCATCTTGTTTATTTTAAACTGCAAGGCTTCAAATTTGAACTCTTAACTTTAATTATAAGGTTAATATTGTTTTTTAGTTCCACTTGGTTTATCTTTTCGGTGTTTTGATTGATTGGAGGAGTTATGTTTTAACTTTGAGTTAAAAGAATTGTTGAAGGAAGCAAAGGGTGAAAAAGTGAACAAATACATCACTCAACTATATGTTATCTGTAGTTTGTTGCTTAATGCTACTGCATATAACTAGTTGACTCAACAAATTTTACCCTAACCATGAAGATCAGAGCAAGGTTTGAGTAAGACATGCTTATGCAATTCAATTAGTTTTTTATCTTTCAAGTAGTGAAACCCTAGACCTAGAGAATCACATCTCATGTACGTAGTCTAGTTCTTTTTTCTGGGTGGAGAATTTGGACTCAACAAACATTTTAGAAAACCTATATTGGTCTCCTAATTCCCAAGGGGGGTCTCAGCATTTCTGATTAATTTGCTCAAATCTTTGAAATGCATCAATTATTGCAATACCAAGTTGTGATGGTTTATATATGAAAAATTCTATATGAAGATTTCAATCAATGTGAGCATCTGATTAACTTTTGCTATGTCAAGAGGAACAGAGCAAAGAATGTGATCAACCCTAATCATTCTTGATGTGTGTGTATTACAACCTTCTTGTGGTAGACTATCTCTAATAACCAATAAGCGTTACATGCCTATTTCCTAATAACAGTATATAGTACATATTGATAGGGGTCATTATTGAAGATCCATTTGCAGCTCCCTCCATATTTGGGCTTTTTATCAGCCTTTTCATATGTTTTCAGCATTAACCTTTTTGACATATCTTTTGACAGCCTATTATTTGCCTCAAAATGCTGGAGCCATAGCTCGGAAGTACATTAAAGATCCAAACTTGCTGTCTTTCATAGATGCAGAGGTAGGTGTGATAACTTTTTGATTCAGCTTGAAGTTTCATGAATTTATTAAGGAAAATGTGTCTTGAATAGTTACTCGGTGCAATGTGTTAAGAGTGACAACAGGTAACTAAATAAGTGTGGAATCCATTCTAGTGGATCTCATAGAAGAGGTTGAGGACAATTGTTGTTGGTCTCATCATAGAATTTGAGTCGTAATATGCCACATGTTTGTATCTTTCTGTAACCTATTTTCAAGTGAGATAGCAGTCATATTACTACTCATTTACACTTTGATTAATTATTCAATTGTTGGTACGTGATTGGTAATTTGTATCCATGTTGTTGCAGTGTTTTATAGTGAGCACAGTCAACGGTATACAGACACCAATGATCAATGCTAGCATGGTAACCTTTTTTCATTCTTTCAGTTCATTAAATTTTGTATTACATTACTAAATTGTCTAGGAGAGGAGGTTTCATGCTTGCATTCATAGCTTCTGCTTCAAATGAATAGAGAATTAGATTGCAAAAAATAAAACTAGCTGGAATTTGACCCAACATTGACTGCTTTTAGTCCTAACAATGTACACATATTTTAGTATCTTTTTTATTTGAAATGTTAAGCATGTAAATTTTAAAATGTAAAGGTCATCCTTACATTCATATGAAGTATCTGTCATGTTTGTTAGACCTGTTATTTTTCTACCTCATAACTGACTATAAAAAGATGAAAGGGTTAAATATGTTTTAGTGTTTGAGTTAGACATTCATGTTATACCATTCAAAACAGTGAAAAGTAAAAGCACTTATGGTGGCCAGTACTATATAGCTCACCTTGGCCTCACATGCTCTACATTTCCTGCATGGCCTGACTCTTTTTTTCCCTCCAGGTTCTATGTGACAGACACTTTGGTGGGATCAACTACCCTCTTGGGGGTGTTGGTGGGATTGCAAAGTCCTTAGCAAAAGGTCTTATTGATCAGGGTAGTGAGATAGTTTACAAAGCAAATGTCACTGGTATTATAATTGAGCAGGGCAAAGCTGTAAGTGAGACTTCAGAATAGAAACAAGATGACATTTTGGAAAGAAGCATTTTTTCTTCAAGAACTGACTATGCTCTTTGCAGGTAGGTGTGAGGCTTGCTGATGGAAGAGAGTTCTTTGCCAAAACCATAATATCAAATGCTACCAGATGGGATACATTTGGTTGGTTTCAAATTCAAATGAGAACTTCTATAAGATTTTTTGTGTGAATATTTTACTGATGATCTCCGCGATGTTTCTCTGCCTTCATTAGTTCTTAGTTAGTTAAATCACATAATGTTACACTGCAGGAAAGTTGCTGAAGGGTGTTCCACTCCCAAAAGAAGAAGAGAACTTCCAGAAAGTTTATGTTAAAGCTCCATCTTTTCTTTCAATTCACATGGGGGTTAAAGCAGAGATTTTACCACCAGATACAGACTGTCACCATTTTGTACTTGAGGTAGTTGGAACTTTGCTCAACTTGAAATTTCTTAATAGTCCTTGTGCCTTAAAATGAATAATTAGCTAAATGCATTTCATCGGCACTTCTCTAGAACAACTGGTCCAAATTGGAGGTGCCATATGGAAGTATCTTTTTAAGTATACCAACTGTTCTTGATTCATCATTGGCTCCCGAAGGTCGACATATCCTTCATATATTCACAACTTCTTCCATGGAGGACTGGGAGGTAGGCAATACTGATAAACAAAGTTCAAAACTTTCACATTGCATGCTTCTATGACTTCAGAATCTGTTTTTGTCTTTAAAATTTCTGGTGTCACTGTTTTCTGTACTAGGGTCTCTCAAGAGTAGACTATGAGGCAAAGAAGCAGCTTGTAGCAGATGAAATCATAAACAGATTAGAGAATAAATTGTTTCCAGGTCTTAGATCATCCATCGATTTTATCGAGGTATTGGCTATAACCTCAGACCTCATAATACTGAATGGTATTAGCTTTTGATTCTTGTGCTTTTTTATCATGAGTATGCTTTCTGAAATCTTAAGCTTTCCAATAGGTAGGGACACCAAAGACACACCGGCGATACCTAGCTCGTGACAAAGGGACATACGGTCCAATGCCACGTGGAACACCGAAGGGGTTATTGGGAATGCCATTCAATACCACTGTAGGTCTACTTCCTTAAACGAATAACTGGTTCAGTTATAGAAAATATTCTGCTATGCTTTTATAATGCTCTGCTTAAAGCAAGTCACAAACATATAAAACTTGCAGGGCATAGATGGTCTTTACTGTGTTGGTGACAGCTGCTTCCCTGGACAAGGTGTTATTGCTGTAGCTTTCTCCGGAGTTATGTGTGCTCACAGAGTAGCTGCAGATATTGGTAAGATAAAGCATTCCTTTAAATAATAGCAAACAGTCCTCCAAATTCTGGCAAACCCTTACATAATGCTTCATGTGCAAAAAGTTTAAGCATTCCGAAATTGTGGCCAACCCACAGATAGTGTGAAGGAATGCTATTGTGTTGTTCCTCAAAATGGTAATAGCAGACATTTGTAAGCATTCCTTTAAATGCATAGAGTTGTTGTTTCTACAAGAAGCCGTATTAGTATTGTTTTGTAATTGTTAAGAAGTAAACTTCAAGCTTAAACTGTAGATTGACCTTATCTTTAGTTTGTATGCTAGACTCTAATCCATGACTCTGATGCATGTTAAAAAATGAATTTTAAGTTTAACTCATCTCCGCAAAACCAACTTGTAAAGTATGGTTTTATTTATATATTGTAAATTAATCTTATCTCTAGTTGATATGAAATTTTCAACGCTGATCATATCTAGAGTCAGTGTAATAAGTTGCATAATGAAGGATTCTATTAAATATCAATGCATATTACTTAGGTGAAATTTTGATTCTAGTACCAATGGTATTGAACATGTGCTTGTCTCATAGTATATAACAGTGAACTGCTCTTGCTGAGAATGGTGGACATAATTTCATTTAATCTTTCTTACCCTTATGTTATTTTGCTGTTCTTTGAAATAGGGCTGGAGAAGAAGTCACCTGTGTTGGATGCCATGCTGCTTCGGTTGCTTGGTTGGATAAGAACAATGGCATGAGATTTAATACATAGCACCATTTGTTTGATCACACCATTGTTTCACTGCAGATTTCCTCCTCAATGTTCAAGACTCAGCAATTTGCCACAGAAGATAGGTGGTATCAGTTGCAACTCAATCCATGCAGTGCCATGGCTTGGAAAAAAAAGTAATTTGGAGGGTGCAAAATAAATAAGCTTAGAATGTATAAATCAAATCTGGCGGTTTTGACAATAATTTATTGATTTAAATTCTCAATTGGTCGTTATTTTTGTTCGAAAATCTCAATTGGATACTTAGATTTTAAGTGTTTCAAGTAACTATTCGTAATATTTAATACTGATTATTTTTTGAAGTAATAGTCTTTTATGATATACAAATATATTTTTTTACTTTATTAGTAGTAATACTCCTTACAACTTTACCACTTTATTTGCCACGAAATAAATGTTAATGTAGAACTTATCTACACTTTTTATTTATTAGTTTTTCTTAAGAGACCTCAATTTTTTTTTTATATAAAAAGCGAAATATGTATGAAAATATGCAAAAAGTAAAAAGTAATGATTTTTTCCAATGAATTTAAGAAAATAATCAAAATTTTATCAGAGTTGGAACAATTTGTGCATAATTTCAGGAACACACTCATAGGCTTGCAACGAAAACCTATAATTTCAAGTTATATTTTGTAGGTTTTCTCATAAAAAAATACTTTGGAAATGAATTATTTTATTATATAGAAACTCGTCTATATCTTGACAAATGCAAGTATCCAAGCATATGAGGACTAAATTTTTTTTAAGTGAAGTCTGCCATGTGACGATTTAACATTTCGTATATCCTTTAGTTTAAAATCTTAATTTATTTGTATAAAGTACAAAATGTATACTTCAATTTAAATATTTATCATAACTAATTTTATTATTGTTCATTTTTCAATAAACAAAAACTCAATTTAGCCTGATTTACACAAATTTTATTCAAAATTTATTATCTAAAAAAATTAAATCTCAAAAATATAAACACCTAACGTATATTTTGAAAAATATAATTTTAACTATAAAATTTAATTCTTAAATTTAAATTAAAAGAATTATTAACGATAAAAAACTCACTTAATTTAAGTTGACGAGTCATATACATGGGAATTTTTGTTTAAAAAAAATTCATCTTACACATGATGACTTTTCTATAGTGAATGACCGTAATTTATTTTAAAAATTATCTAAATTTGTAAATTCTAAAAGAAAGTTGACCATTTCAATTGAATATATATATATATATATATATATATATATATATATATATATATATATATATTTTTTTTTTTTTTTCTTTTTTTT
>Ga0099822_1011960_pt1 | contig 10474 bp, 15 predicted proteins | sample CowpeawhiteBW_FD_76839 | JGI IMG/M metagenome (GOLD analysis project Ga0099822, IMG submission 76839) | Root nodule microbial communities of legume samples collected from California USA - Cow pea white BW | ecosystem: Host-associated > Plants > Roots > Nodule | place: USA: California | collected... | reverse complement strand
TTCCCCACGCGTAACCGACTCCCGGACCCAAATTCTGGTTTTTCGCAGACCTTGCTTTTTTTATGGTTTTCCATAGTTTCCTATAATAACTATGGTGGCGACTCCAAACTCTGTTTTTACAAAATTTTACTTTTTTGGTTCGTCGTCCCGTCGCGATTTCGGTTGCGACACCTATATTTTCTTTCTTTAGTTTCTTTCTTTATTGCTCACATTGCTACCATACTAAATTAATGCACATAAGGGTTATTTTTCTCATTGTAGTTTCCTTTTTTTGTTTAATAATATATTATAGTATATCATTTGAAAGGCATTATGGGAATGGTGGGACCGTAAATGTTAGCTATTGCTATTGGTTCATTTTATGTTAGTTGTAGTTAGGTGCAGTTCCACACGTTTCACACTCACCAAGTGTTTTCGAAAATGGGTTCTACGTCTCTGCAACAAAGTGTTGTTACATTTAGTGCATGAATCAGTCATGTCTTTCTTCCTTAGCCTACTATTCCACCATTCCAATGCTTTGTCACTTCGTGGAGAGAAAAACTATCCATACCTAATCTTGTTTTTGTGCATAGGGTGGAACCCAAGGCTCTTAGGTTTCTTTCTTTTCCTGACATTGTTCACTAATCCCGTGTTTGAGCTTATGATAGTTTAGGGGTAGTTTGTCTCCTTTTAATTCACATTGGATCTTCTTCAATCTTTCCTCTAGCTTGGTGTGTTAGCCAAATTTTGGTTGTTGTGCGTTTCCTTTTAATCCAATCATGTGTTAGGTTTCTTTCTTTGTGAGAGAATAGAAGAAAAATCACATAATCACAAGATTCTCGTGGGGCCCAAGGTGAATAATAGTCATACTATATGGTAGCCTAAAACCAATTTCACATTGCTTCAAATGTGAATTTTTAGGATAGCCTTTGTGTTCTCTTTAGGTTGTCTAGGTTATGAATATTTCTCTACCTTTGCATCATATGGTTATAGTTGAAAGGAAAATGTCATTCCATTATTCCCTCTCACATTGTTACGTTTTGGTTGTGGGTGGTGTGTGCATGTATCACGTGGGAATCATAGTAGTATGTGACTGTACTATTAAGGGCTTGTGGTGCATAGAAATATTTTCATTGGTGCATGGTATAATTTTTCAGGTTTGGTATGCCATCTTTTCCATTTAATGTTAACATATATTCCCATTGACGTGAGGTGCATAACATGGGAGTGAGAGAGTCTCCGTGGGACATGGTTCATGTAGTTTAGGTGCAATGCTTTCCTTAGCTTTTAAGGGCAACTTTTAGGTGGTGTAGAGACGTGAAAATGGTGTAGTTTATTTCTCATGGCATTTGGTTTTCTTTATGTATGGTTAAGAGCCTTTCACACGTATTTGTATAGTTTAGGTTAGCTGGTGGTTTTATTGGTTTTTCTTATTCATGTTTAAGGTGAAGTTCACGTAAAAGCATGTTTTCTTTCAATATACAATTGGGTGCAATCTCATTTGGCTTCACTAGTTTTTCATACTTTTCGTTTGGTGCTTTTCATCTGGTTTTACAAATTGTCTTATGTTTTAATGTGTTGCTGGCCTTTGATGGAATGAGTGTGTGTTTTATCTTTACTTTGTGCCTTATATCATGTGATGGTTATCTTATTGAAGGTGAGTTATATAGCCATAATTGCAATGTCAATTCTATGTCTTTTGCTTGGTTACATGTAATATTCCAATTGCATGGTTATAGATTTAAAATGGTGGCTTGGTACTTTAGTTGTTTGTTGCTTCTTTTAGATGTAAAACACTCGATGAGTTCGTTGTTGAATGTATTGTTTGGTAAGTATATGGATTTTTAATGGAACCTTATTTTCCATGCATGATGTGGTGGTGTGTATTTTGTTGGCGATTTGTAATTCTCATGTGTGCCTAACTTCAAATTTGGTGTGTCATTTGTCTTTGCAATCTTATGTTTTGCAAAATTTTTACCTCCAACTTTCTTTTCTTCCAAGAACACTTACATCCACTACATTTAGCTTTGAACTTTAAGATGAAGCAGCCAATTCTTTACCCTTGACTTCAATGGCATAGTCTTTTACCAAATCTTGACAAATAGATTTTACCCTCTCAATTTCATAATGAGATTTTTCTCCATAAATTTGAGGCAAAAAATAATCTAACAAGTCAATTATGTACTAGGGATTAATACAATTCCTACAACCATCACCCTATTGATCATACTTCAATACTTATCAAATTTAGTAATCATGGTTGCAACCATTTCATGAATAATGGAATTAGGAAAGGAAAGCCAACTTAATTTCACATATTTTTGGGAAAACGACATTCACAGTTGGATACAAAGTACTACAAAATAAAAGTGTCATATCATAAAATAATTCCAACCTTTGACAAATCTCATTTTCTGTAAGACCCTCAAAAATTAAATAATTAAATAAATAATTATTTAATAAATGCAGGTAGTGGAAGCCTTTATGAAATTAATTACTAATTAATGTGATGTGGAAAAGTACTAGCTCAAATGGTTGAGAGTACTTGTTCAAGTGAAAGGACTTGTCAAGTCCTATGTATGTAATTGTGTGTTATTTAATCTTATTATTATTTTTATGATATGATTTGGGCGTGTTAATGGAGATAAATTTCTATATTTATAGAAAATATCACAAAATATGAATTGATTGAATGGTTGTGTTTTGAACTTGGTAATTAGGAGGTTGTAGGTTTGAACCTTGGCTTAATTTTAAGCAAAATAACTTCTTTTTTTTGTTTTGCAAAAATTAATCCTTGGCATGAATGTGAAGAGCCTAAAAACCCTAGCCTAATTTGTGAGGCAGGTAGGAGGGCTGGAAAACCATGATTTAATGGTCAATCAATAGCTCTTAAATCCCTTTAAACTAATTTTCGTTTTGCTACCATTAAACCAAATTAAGGCATAATTAAGGACTCCATTAAGGGTGAGAAAGAGTGCTAGTGAGGCTGCCATTGGTGCATAGAGTGAGGAGAGAACTTTCAGAATACTTAAGGGCTGTAGAGAGTGAGAGGGAGTGCTAAAAAGTGGAAGGACGAAGGAAGCTTTGGGATTCAAAGAGATTAGCTAAGTGTTTGCAAGTGGAAGCAAGGAATTCCAGGTTAGGAGAGCTCCTATTATGTGTTTTTAATTCTATTTATCGTACGGATATATATCATGTATCATGCTTGAAGCGTATGACCTTGCCAATCTCGAACTTTTTCGCGTTTCTGGATTTTTCCAGAAACCGCCTGGCGACACATGAACTGCTACCTGGCGACACATGAACTGCTACCAGGCGACACATGTGATTGAGCCAGTTTTCTGGGGTTCCCTATGAACCGCCTGGCGGCTGAAGGCGACTCACCAGGCGACGTATTCGCTGTTGCTAGTTTTCCCTTGTTTGTTTGGTTTATCAGTGCTGTGGTGATGTTTGAATTGGATTTTTATTGTACTTATACGATTGGCATGACAAGACTAATCTATAATTATTTAATTGGTGGAAATTGCATGAACTCTTGATTGAAATTAGTACTAGGGTTCATGTTGGGGTTGGAAATAATTAAGCATGAATTATGTATATGATCAATGCATTGTTTTATGGAATTGATGTTAATATGAATAAAGTATGAGCTCTATCATATGCGTACATGTGAAATTATGTCAGCGTGAAAATAGGTACTATGATTGGAGTGCTTGGGAATCAGAATTGAATCGAAATAAATCTAGGCAGAACCCAATTTGTCAAGCACCGCCTTGCGGCGCCTGGACTGCCGCCAGGCGACACCTCAGTTCTGCTGATCATTTTGATTTTCTGTTGTGATTGCGTGTATTGGGTGTTATGCTGGATAACTTGGTATGTATGATAGGGATTAGTAGGGTAGTGAGGTGAAGGAAACTCAGGCATTGGATATCAAATGATTTATGTATGAGTATGTGATGATTGGGATATATGCTTTAAACTAGATAAAGTTGTATGTTGAACATGATAGGGACTATATTTATTTGGAAGATGTAATGAAGACACCACATGTCGTGATTAAATGTTATGGGTTGGTTAATTGCTAATATGATGAATGTGAAGTAGAATGTACCATTGTTGTTTAAGGGGATGGTATGCTATTAATTGAGAAATATACTAAGTGAAGTGTGTCCAAATGCAAATAAGTTTGATAAATATGCTTGCATGATTGAGATTGGTGTTTTGAGGTGGCTGTAAGACCCGTGGAATTTAATTAATTAAATAATTAATTAATTAATAAATGCGGGTGGGAAAATTATTTATGACATTAAATTATGATTGGTATGATGTGGAAAAGTATTAGCTTAAGTGGTTAAGAGTAATTTAATTGTGTGAAAGGACTCAGGTTCGAGTCCTATGTATGCCAATTTTGTGTTATTATTCGTTATTATTTTAATATATGTTAATCATGCTGTGAAATAATATGATAGTTGGATTATAATTATTAGCATGAAACATGAATTGGTTAAATAGTGGGACATTGATTTGGCAATAACAATGATGATGGGTTCAAACCTTGGTGAACTCAAATTAAAACCTTATTTTTTTGTATTTTTGGCTTTGGTCTGAATAGGAAAGGTTGAAGGAAAACCCTAGTAGTATGGCAGCTGAGGGGTGGCTGGAAAATAGCCATAATGAGTTGGTAAATGGCATTAAACACCATTTAATACCTAATTTTCGTTCTAGGAAATTCACCAATTTTTAGGCACACTTTAAAAGGAAAAAGTGGGTTAATAGAGAAGGTTTTGCAAGCTGGAAAATATACCGAAAAAGAGAGCACGAAAATCTAAGATTTTGTGAGGTTTGAGTGAGACTTTTGGGGCTGAATTGAGAGAAGGCTAAGGAGGCAATTGATGTAGGGAGAAATATTAATCGTCAAAGCTTTAAGCGAAGGAAAACCAAGTTAGAGGAGTTTCTTACGTTAATTTGATGTTTTGGTATGAATTGTATGATCATTATACATAAATTATGAATGGTTGCTAATTGCTTTGTGTTTCTGCTGAAAATTCTGGAAATTTCCCAGAAACCGCCTGGCGGGCTATACATAACCGCCAGGCGGCTCATCCATTTTGCATGTGTTTTCTGTGTTTATGGATGCAGCGCCTGGCGGTGAGGCCCTGTACCGCCAGGCGACTCAAAGCCTGTATCAATTCTGGGTTGTTTCTAGATGAAGGGCATGACGGTATTCGTTAATCCGCCAGGCGACGCGAATCTGTGATTCGATTTCCACTATTCTACACGTTCTGGCATGATTCTAATCGGGGAAAAATCACGGGTTAGCTCTTAAAGGATGATTTGACGTAGTGATTCGTTGAAATTAGTGTAATTACTAGAGGAAATTAATGGAACAGTGCAAACGATATGTTAGGGTTAACAAGTTGGGAAAATTGAAAGAGATGGATAATTATTGTGAAATTGAACTGTAATTTAAGCTGAAAATGGTTAGAGTTGATCAATGTACTATTGTTATTAGGATCCTGGTTGAAACAGAGGGGTATTAGACTGCAATATGTGTAAGAAAGAGAAGAGGGCGGGAATAGGGTAGCTGACGCAACAGAACTGGATATGTGTTCCAGAACTGGTGTGCCGCCTGGCGGTTTATAGAGCGCTACCAGGCGATGGCGTGAGATCAGAAACACTCTTGAGATGTTTGGGGATGCTGGGTTTGATTTGAATACTATGGTAAACTTGAAGGAGGACAACATTGAACGAATAGTGAAAATATCCTTTTGGTATTAACTTGGGAGTTGATGAGTAACTTAGAAAGGTCAGAAAATGAGAACAAATATGTGATGGGAAATCTGTGATCCTAATTGGGCTTGGGCTGAAATACTTGACATAGGTTAGTATATGTTTCACGAATTCTAGCTAGCTGAATTGAGGGCTGAATTAGCGAGAGTAGCAACATGCCTATAAGAAACCAATAGCCTATTAGATTACATGGTATGATATAGCAGTGGTATGGTAAGGATCGACCTAATAGGTTACTACCCATGAATGGAGATGTTAGTCATAAGCTGGAAAAAGGTGCAGAAATTATATGTGAGATGAGTATGAAGAGTTTAAGGAAACCAACCGTGTCTATGATGGGGTGGAGAAATCACATGAGGGTGAAATCAGGTAGTATCACACTGAACGATAAAGGAAATCCTATTTTTGTTGAAGTGAGAGTGCATGCCAGTAGATTTCAAAATGGATAAGTGCAGAAAGACCAATACAGCTCGTAATACTGGTATAGCGCCTGGCAGGGATATTGGAACCGCCGGGCGATAGCGAGGGATTAGTGGGGTCTTGGACTTGGTGGCGCCTGGCGGAGGGGAAGGTCCCGCCAGGCGATAGCGGCAGAAACAGTGGCCTCTGAAGCAGAGTTCGCCTGGCAGTGTGGACGGTTCCGCCAGGCGGTTGTTGAAGATTTTGTAATTATTTTTTTTTAGCGCTTGGCACTTGGCGGTATGTGTCCCCTGCCAGGCGATCTGGAAGCGAATAGTGCCTAGCGGTACGTGTCGCCCGCTAGGCGATTTGGTTGTTGTAAGTCCTGGTTATTGGACTTTGTGGGGTGTTCTACAAGGCTTTTGGTGAGGCTTCAAAGGTAAGATTGCTGGATTGAATATGGCGGAGGTGTTTCTTTCTGGCAGATAAGGTGGATCCTCCACTTGCGAAGCCACCAGAGATGGTGTTGATAGTGCCACGTAGGGGAGGATTAGCGGGGGTGATGTCGGTGCGAGCCGGTTGGGGTTCCTAGGTAGCGGGTTGGGCAGGCCGTCTGTCGTGGCAAGAGTCGTGTGGAGGGCGTCTGTGGTCGGATCGAGGGGGGTGACAGGATCGAGAGGGATGATCATCTCTACGGATGAAGCAGCGAAAGTGACCAACATAGATCAGTTCTTCTATTTCATCCTGGAGTGCTTTGCAGTCCTCTGTAGTGTTGCCATGGTTGCGGTGGTAGCGGTAATACTTGGTCATATCAGCATTAGGAGGAGTGGTTGTCTTACGTGGTGGCGGAATGAGGTCAGCTTGTAGGGCCTCATCTAGGAGGCGAGATCGGGCTACAGTAAAGGTGGCATATCTGGTAAAATGGGGTTGGTGTGGCTCGCATGGGCGGGTATCGGGGCGGGGGGCCTGTGGGGTGGGGTTGGCGGAGGTGGCTGCATAGTCATTGCAGAATTTGGTGTGGAGGGTCTGCATTTCTTCCATGCGAACGTAGTCAGCCGCACGCAACTTGAGCTCGTGCATAAAGGCAGGTGGGTGGAGGTAAACATTGTTGGCGAAGGGGCCGGGTTGGAGGGTGAGTACCATACATTGAAGGATCATTTCTTTGTTGAGGTGTGGGGTGCGAAGAGCTACCTTACTAAAACGATCAATGAACGCTCTAAGTGGTTCGCCTTGTTCTTGTCTAATGCCCAAGAGGGAGATTGTGGTAGTTTGATATGGGCGGCTGCCAGCGAAATGGGTGGAGAACATATGGGAGAGAGCGTCGAAGCTGTCGATGGAGTAAGGTGGAAGGGTTGTGAACCATTCTAGAGCAGGGCCCTTGAGAGTGGTGGGGAAGGCTTTGCAAAAGACTGCGTCCTGGGACGTGTACAGGGCGACATGGGTGATGTAGACTTTGAGGTGTTCGTCAGGGCCGATTTCACCGGTGTAGTGGTCCAGTGTGAAGGGTTCCCACTGGGCAGGAAGAGGGGTGTTGGCGATAAAATCGGTGAAGGGGTGGCGATGTTTGGGCTGGAGGGGTGGGAGCGGATGGGGAGGGATGAGATGTTGGATCAGAGTGGGGAAGGTGGAGGTGAAGTTGTGAGGGGGGATGTGGGTTGCCGGGAGGTATTGTGGGTTGTAAGGTGGAACATATGTAGTGTGTAAGGGATCTGGGTGATGGGGAGGGTAGCAGCATGGGTAGGGGCTGCGGTGTGCCCCGGTTGGGTGGAGGGGAAGTGAGTGGGATGGGTGGAGGGAATGGGTGTTTCTTGGGTGGTGGTTAAGGTGTGAGGGGTGGGGTTGTATTCACTTTCTTCTTCTGTGGGCTGGAAGGTCGGGGACCTTCCAGCCTCAGACGCCTCCTTGGCTTTTCCTTTCAGGGTGGGATCAGCTTCGATCTTTCGCTTGAGGCGAGAGTTCTCTTGTCGGAGCGCCTCCATCTCATCAGCACTGCGTTTCTTCAGATCTGCCAACTCTTATTGCATTTTGGCCTGGCCGTCTAGGATGGCCCTTAGTTCGATTATTGTGCGCTCATTGGATATCAGGGGGCTTTTATTTCGCTTAGTCTTTTGGAACGGTCTGATCTGGTTACTTCTCCAGTTGGTTGATATCGTCTTTGTCTGTGCACTGTCTTAGGTTGGCCGTTTTGTTATGAGTTTAGGCTGGTCTGGTTTAGGTCTATGTCGGCCCGAGGCGTGTACTTGGGTTGTTTCCGACATATACGTGGGGGTTGTTTGTTGTTATTTATATGGTTAAGTTGGCCAAGTACGGTATAGTTATGAATTATTACTCATATGATTGATACTCATTATTTATTACTCTTTATGTAAATATTTTTATTAACTAAGTTGATTTGTTTCCTTTATGGATTACATGTTGTATCTATAAATAGGACTCTTCCTATCCTTCCTATCAATAATAATACACAGATGAGTTGTTCTTTATCCTCTCAGTCTCTATTCTCTATTGTTTCTTCTCTCCTCTATTATCTATTATTCTCTCTATTATTCGTTTTATTTCATAACACGTTATCAGCACGATGCTCCAACCAATTGAGGACTAGTGGAAGTTTTTTCTCTCTAACGATAGTGCTCTGTGTGTCTCAATCCAGACTCTTTCTAATCCTTTCTCAATTTATAATTTTACCTTATATTCTTCCTCTTGTGATAAGAATTGTTCGACTTTATCAATTTTCATCTCCGTCTTTTTATTTTTCTTTTTATTATGACAATGATTCTTATTATTATTTTGATGATGATGATGATTATTATTATTATTATTATTAATATTGTTATTTTATGTGCTGGTTCTAAACACGCGAAACTTTGCAAAATTTGTATTTGTGACCATTGATATTACAAGGAAGAATTTCTTATATTGGATTTTAAATGTTAAAATACATTTAGATGCAATGGATATTGGGATACCATTAAATAAATAAATAAAACATCTAAGCAACTAATTTGCTCATGCGACAAAAATATTGTGAAAAGAGATTTCACAAATATTATGAATTTATTTCTTGCCTATGTATGGCTGGCTGGACAAAATAATAAAGCTTTTGATGAAAAATCACGAGATCCGCCTAATCTGATCCATTCCCATAAATAAATGCAGCAATAAATATTATGAATTTATTCCATGCCTTTGTATGGTTGAACAAAGCAATGAGCTTTTGATAGAAAATCATGAAACCTGTCCAAATTGGTTCTGCTCCATTTTCAGAAGTGAATGCATCAATATTTGATTTATATTTTCATGATCATGATCGTGATATTGATTATGGACATGGTTATAAAGAAGTGGCACAATAATGTGAAAAAGGGATAAGGAAAATATGAAAATATTGACAAAAAGAAGAAAGTATATATTATCATTACGGTAGTAAATGTCATTTGAGTTGTACTTATTGTACACCAAAGCATCTTACAAATAATGAGAAGAACATGGAAACACACTTTGCTTATGAAGATGGTAATTTTGATTATGGCCATATGGATGGTACTCATCTTGATATTATTATTTTCTTTGCTAAAGCAAATAGAAGCATTGATCACTTTATTGATTATGAGAGTGTTAAAAAAAATTCTCATATTGATATTTACGTTTATATGAAAAATGAATGTTTGCACTAGTACCAAAGGATATGTGTCTTATTGATAGTGCAACAACTTATACAATTCTCAAGAGTAGTAAAAGCATGGTAGACTTGTTAGTTCCAAAGACACGTTTGAAGCGTGGTAGGCCTATTGGTTCCAAAGATAAAAACTCTTGAATGAGAAAGGGAACTAAAATGCAAAATGACCTAATCGAAAAGGTTGAAATCCTAAAAGATTCATTTGACATAATTAATGGTTTGGTTCCAGAAGAACCTCAGGTACTTGAAATTGTTGAAAATGATGAGATCTCAATAAATCATGTCATGAATCATATAATATGGAACCAAAATGAAGTTAACATTGACGAAACTTTTACTTATAACATAGTGATGAATGTTATCAATGATAATGAGGATCAATAAGCAATGATCATTGACGATTGTCGGCAAAGAAACGATTGGCAAAAATGAAAAGGGTTAAATATGTTTTTGGTCCCTCAAGTTTCAGTGAAATTTGGAATTAGTCCCTCATCAAAACTTTTGACAAATTTAGTCCTTCATCTTTCAAAATGCATGAATCTAGTCCTTTTAACCAAATTTTGTTAAGTTTATCTGACGTTTCAAGCGCATTTCATGATAGTATTTAAATTATTTACACTGTTTGACACA
>Ga0099822_1011958_pt1 | contig 10475 bp, 5 predicted proteins | sample CowpeawhiteBW_FD_76839 | JGI IMG/M metagenome (GOLD analysis project Ga0099822, IMG submission 76839) | Root nodule microbial communities of legume samples collected from California USA - Cow pea white BW | ecosystem: Host-associated > Plants > Roots > Nodule | place: USA: California | collected... | reverse complement strand
GATTGGTGTTATGCTTGTTATGATGTGCGTGATCTACAAGGCTTCTAGGATATCTTAAAGGTCGGCTTGCTGGTGTTCCTTGAGTTGAGCTCGGAACGTATCCCTTGAGTTGAGCTCGGGATACGAGTTAAGCACGTGGCATTCCTCGAGTTGAGCTCGGAATGGTATCCCTCGACTTGAGCTCAGGATGGCGGATGAACACGAGGGACCCTTAAGTTGAGCTCGGGTTGGCGAGTGTTGTCGGTGTGAGTGTGTTGGTTGTGGCCAATACAGATGGGTCCAGATAGATTGCCCTCCTCAGAAGTTGACTGACGAGTTTGGTAGTCTTGGGACGTTACGAATTATGTTCATATATGGGAACTCCACATAACGTTACGGTGTATGATCTGTAAGATGGTTTCCCGCACGTGCTCTATCGGTTGTGGCCGATAGGTATGACAGCAAGACACCTTGAGGTACTCACTAGAAGATGTAGAACACGAATAACATGGTGGTGGCCATGTGATGTGATATCAAAGGATGGAATTCCTTTATTGTGATTATGTGATTGGTATATTTATGCCATATATATGTGTGTATATATATATATGTTTATTTTGTTAGCTCACCCTATCTGCTTGTGTTTGGCGATGATCGTGTACGCGATCCACGTGAGCAAATGATGTTGCAGGTGGATCTGGTAAGGCTTAGCAGCAGAGCGGGGAAAACTTATGGGAACAGTTTTATAGAGTTTTATCATTTATGGTTTTGGAATGAAGATGTAATCTATTATGAGACTGTTTTGATATTTCTTTGAATTTTGAGAAGATTTGAACTTAGAGTTATCTTTATTATGAAATAAATTATTTGAAATTTCCCAAGTTTTTGGGAAAATGGATTTATAATAAATGTGATTTTATTTTCTTATTTTATATCATTATTGAAACCCGTAATATCCGGTCGAGATGTTACAGCAAGTGTTGCCGGTGTGAGTGTGCGAGTTGTGGCTCGTACGGATGGGTCCAGATAGATTGCCTTCCTCAGTAATTAGTTAACGAGTTTGGTAGTCTTGGGACGTTACAAACTATGTTCATATTGGGAACTCCACCTAGACTTACGGAGTATGGTCCATAGCAGGTTTCTTGCGAGTGCTCTACAAGTTGTGGCTTGTAGGTGTGACAGCAAGACATCTTGAGGTATTCATCTAAAGACGTAGAACATGGATAACATAGTCGTGGCCATGTGGTTTGGAATCAAAGGATGAAGTTACTTTGATGTTTGTGTGTTTATATATCTGAATTGTATATGTATATTATACTGTTGGCTCACCCTATCTGCTTGTGTTTGGCGATGATCATGTACGCGGTACATAGGAGCAGATGATATTGTAGGTGAATCTGGTGGGGCATAGAGTCGAAGCGTGGGCTAGCTTGGGAAATTTTCTACAAAGTTATTATTATTTTTTTATGAATTTTACAAACTTGTAATCTTTGGATTATTGAACATGGCCTATTATATTTGAGTTTATAAATTAAGGTTTTAAGATACTTTATAATGTAATAAAGTTTTAAATTTCCCACATTTTTGGGAAATGGATTTATAATAAATGATGTTAAAGCTTTATTTCTATTTTATTTTATTTAAAATCCATAATATCCAGACAGGATATTACAAAAATCATTTGTGGTTTATGAAAATTGATGAAGATTCGTTCAAAGATCATGTTTCTATTGTATTAAATCTGAAAATAATGTTTAGAATATGATGGTTACATTTTATACCACATTCATAGGCTATATGACAAAGGTTAGATGTCTTGTTTTTAATATGTTCAAATTTAACAAGTTAAAAGGCTTGTTGTATATAGTTTCTAGTATGAATGTATTTTGTAACATCCCGACTGGATATTACAGATTTTATTAATATCAAAAAGAAAATATAAATATCTTCATTTAATAAAACATCATTTCCCAAAAACACGGGAAATTTAAAACTTTTATTGCACTAACAATAGTCCAAAATCCATAATTATAAAATTCCATTATAATTGTAAACATCTAGAATGTAAAAGACTACAATTTATTCAAAACACAGTAAAATCATCAAAACTCTGATAATTCTTTTCCCAGACTAGCCCACGCTCTAAGCCTATGCCTCACCAGAACCACCTACAATATCATATGCTCACGTGTACCGCATACACGATCATCGCCAAACACAAGCAAATAGGGTGAGCTAACATAATAAAAAATATATGTATATATAATTCAAATGCATATATAAAACACTTCAAAACAACACATTCTTTCGTCTCACATGGCCACAACCATGTTGTGATGTCAACTCACATTAAGGAATTCCATCCACAACCATGTTATAATGTCGAATCACTCAAGAATTTCCCTCATTTGTACCACATGGCCAGAACCATGTTATTCGTGTTCTACGTCTTCTTATGAGTACCTCAAGATGTCTTGTTGCCATACCTATCGGCCACAACCGATAGAGCACATGCGGGAAACCATGCTACAGATCACACACCGTAATGCCAGGTGGAGTTCCCAATACGAACATAGTCCATAACGTCCCAAGACTACTAAACTCATCAGCTATTTACTGAGGAGGGCAATCTATCTAGACCCATCCGTACTAGCCACAACCAGCACACTCACACCAGTAACACTCGCCAACCTGAGCCACAACTCAAGAGTTCCTCGTGTTCATTTGCTATCCCTAGCCATAACTCAAGGGACATCATTTCGAGCCCCAACTTAAAGAATGTCACGTGCTTAACCCCTATCCCCAGCCACAACTCAAGGAACACCAAAAAACCCACCTTTGAGGTATCTTAGAAGATTTGTAGACCTCGCATCACCATCAAGCGCAACCCAATCCGATACAGCATTATCGATTTCCTTGAAACATACAATTGAACCCTTCTTCGCTTAGGCCAGAAGCCTTCGCCTAAACACCTAAGTCTATCTCACTTGAGCTAGGCTCACTCGCCTGAGCGAGCACATTGCAGTAACAATAGTTCACGAACCCTCGCTTGGGTGAGACAATCCTTCGCCCAAAACTAATATGCCTCGCCTAGGCGGCGAGTTTAACAAAACCTGTCATCCATCAAATTCTTGCTTAGGTGAGGGTCTCTCGCCTAAGCGAGACACTCTTTCACCCAAAATAGGGATTCACGACTGAGTGAGATGCTCAAGCACAACCTCCCAACACTTACGGGTTCTCGCTTAGGCGAGGCACACTCGCCTAAGCGAGATGGCCTGTCGCCCAAGGCCAGAATCCTCCGCCTGAGCGAGATGCTCGAGTAGAGTCAGGTTGAGCAAGAATTGCAGACTCCTACACTGTTTACGCAAACAAGAATCAGGAAACATGCTTCAAATCACACTCCAGTTCATACCAATCAGTGGAAAACAGTGCAACCAACATATAACCATAATTGATACCCAATATGATCACCGCAAATTTGAGTTTAAAACCTAAACAATATATACCCCCAAACCCTCATCATATTCATATAGAGGTATACTGAAATTACTCATACAACATCCAAAAACAATCAATCAACCTTCAAGTCATATCATATATACATAACACAAAATTTCATGGCTTATAAGCATACAAACATACAATTAGTTCATAAACCAAAGAAATCAAACACGGAAGCTCCTTTAACATGGATGCCTTTGCATAGAAAAATATTGTTAGCAAAAAGAGAGTCAACTTTGGTCCATCAAGATTTGAATCCATAACCATGCCAATGCCAAATCAATGCACAACCATTTAACCAATTAATATTTCATGATAATTCGCATAATTTTATAATTATGTTATCACTCAACATAATCATGCATATTATTAAAATTAATAATAAATCAAACAACGCATAAATGGCATACATAGGACTCGAACCCAAGTCCTCTCACACAATCAAGCACTCAAACCCACGTCATACAAGTCAGAATTTAATGCCATAAAGGCTCCCACTGCCCACATTTATTAATTAATTAATTATTTAATTAATTAATTTTCACAGGTCTTACATATTTAATCAGTTGAATTGTTTTTCAATCGACTGATTTCACTTAAGTCAAGTGAAATTAATAGATTGTACAGAAAATTCAACCGATTGATTTCACTTAAGACCAGACTTTATAAGTTGTGTTTTTGAGCGCGAAAACCTATCATTCATCACTGAAAAACTCTCTCTCTGAATCACACACCTGTAAGGTGAAGATTGAAGATCTTGGTTGATCTTGGAGGCATTTTGGCTTGGTGGAAAGATTGAAGAACTCGTGTTTGGTTGGCTAGGGAGAGCCACTTAATAGTTCTTATGCCTTTGGTTGTGTCCCTAGTGTGATTCCAAGTCTGTAAGTGTGATTCATACAGGGTTGTGGTTGATATTTTCTTTAGTCAAAAATCTTGGTGTTTTCTATTGTTCAAAAGTGTAATATTGGTTTGTGATTTGTAAAACTTTTGATAATAGTGGAAATTAGGCTTAGGTTATCCTAGTAAACTGCATGTAGCTATGTGATTGAGTGAACCAGTATAAAAACAAATGTCCTATTCTCTTTCCCCTATCTTGCTCACTTTTAAATCTTAAGAAAACCAATCAAAACATTCTTTGTTGTGTTTGAATGTGTTTTTGTGTAATCTGATAGTGTAATATTGTTATATACAGTAAACATTCGCTTAAGTCTGCATCCCGCCTAAATCCGCATTTGGAAAGGAAAATTCTTGAATCAATAATTTGGTTACTTTATTTTTAGAGAAGAATCACATAAAGTCATTTGACTTTATATTCTAATAAAATAAAATAACAAGTTCCTCCTCTCATAACATATGTCTTATATTTGTCATATATATTTTCACAATTTTTAAAGATTTTAAACACTCGTAATATTTCATACTCTAATTATATTATATGACTCCTAATATTCCATATTATAATATGACTCTTAAAATTTCATAAGTTTGCATCCCAATTAAGTATGCATCAAACTCTCAAGAACAAAATGCAGACTTAAGTGAATGTTTACTGTATACTATTTGGAACAAATCTTGTAGTGAAAGTATGTTATTTAAGTGAAATTCGTGAAATCTGCATTCTACATAATTCCCAAAATTTTAGTAGATTGTTTTAAAATTTTAATCAACTTATTCATAGGTGTATGAACAAATTAACCTGTTGTTTAATTTTTTGACCGATTGAAAGTGTATTGTCCTGCAACTTTTGCATTCGAATTTTGTGGTCTATTTGATTCAATCAAAAGGGGTTTTAAGCTTTCAAAAAAAAAATAGTAATTCATCCCCCTTCTTGGCTTAAACTACCATTTGATCACTAATAGAAATCACGTCGGTGTTGGCTTCGTTTGGTGGCGAGGAGGTGATACCGACTATGATGCTCTAATTTTAGATCTTGTGTGAGTGGTTCCTCTTATTAGGAATATAGCATTGTGGCATTGGTGATAGTCAATCTAGGTTCTGAAGACCTTGATCTAGGCCTAAGAGAGACACTAGTGAAAAAACGGTGGAGGTAAGGTGACAAGCGAAGGAGGTGACGATCACAAACGAAGAATATCAACCGCTCTCTTTCCCCCGTTCATAAGTTCAGGTGCCAGAGCTCCATAGCATCTTTGACTCCTTTGATTGCCAACAATAGGTGTTCCACTAAGAAAGTGTGATCTGCGAGAAAAGATAAATGAAGAAATGAGATTGGCGAGAGAAGAGAAAGGAAGTAGTGAGATTAGCGAGAGATGAGTGGTAGTTGATGGAATCAGTAGATGTGATGGTGGAGGTAGTCGAAGAGGGGTTTGTGGTTAAGGAAGGTGTTAGAGGGGATGAAACTGGGGTGTTACGAATTTCATGTCTATGCTTAAGGTGGACTAGGGTTTCATTTCATTGAGGTGGACTAGGTTTTCCTTCTTTTCGATCAAGCCTTATAATACATTAATGAAATAAAAAATAAAAGAAAATTTCTAAAAATAAACGTGAGAGGCAAGGAGGGTGTCAACACCAAATTTACTCCAAGTGAATAAAATTTATTTTGAAAAAATCAAAAATAGATAGTAACTGAAAGGGTTAAATATGTTTTTGGTCCCTTAACTTTTAGTGAAAATTGGAATTTGTTCCTCTTCAAAACTTTGGTCCAATTTAGCCCCTCAACTTGAGAACTGCGTGAATTTGGTCATTTTAATAGAATTTTTTTAAGTTTATTTGATGTTTCAAACGTGTTTCATGATATATATATATATATATATATATTCAAATGATCAATAAGAGATTAATAAAAAAAGCACTTAGCCAAATAACTTAACACGTTCTGACTCAGTTAAAACTGAAGCATTGTGTTTTTCAATTTTGCATTGGCTCAATCGTATAGTGGCTTAAGATGCCTTGGGTCATCTAATGCCTAGTGACTTGGGTCATTTAATGACTTAGGTTGTCTAATGCGTTTATCTAATGATTATCCTTGCATTGTACTTGTCTAATACATTGATTTGTCTATTGCTTAGACTCGTCTAATACTAAGACTTGACCTTTTTGTATTTGTCAAACTTCCAACTTATGCTAACTTATCCATAACCTTTGAATATTATCATTTAAGCATTTGAATACATAAGTATTGATCATTTATTTTGATCTTCAAAATGTGTCGACTAACCTCTATAATTCATTATATAACAAATAATTTCTTGTCTGGTAGAGCGACTATTTCGTTATCATCAAAACCATATTGATTAAGTCATTGTACAAACTAAAGCAATCGCCACGAGCATGGTTTGGCAGATGCATCAAATCAATAGAGCAACCAAGATCGTATCTTGTTTCTAAAGAGAAACGAATGAAATATTACAATACTTAATGTATATATTGATGACATGATAGTTACAAAAGATGATATGGAGGAATGTAAGACTTTGAAAGAGTATTTGACAAAGGAAATCGAGATGAAGGATCTTAGGCCTTTTAAGTACTTTCTTGAAATTTTGGTCTTAAGATCAAAATTAAGTATGTTTCTCTTTCAGTGACTATATTCATTGGATATGTTGAAAGAAACTAAAATGACAACACGTAAATTATTGAATTCTCCTAAAAGGGCACTGAAATTGTGTTGAAGAAAATAACACTTTAACTAATAAATGGAGATATCAAAGACCTGTAAGGAAATTGACATATCTATGACATACCAGATCAAATTTACCTTATGCTCTTAGTATGGTTGGTTAGTTAGTGCATGCACAATCTAGGTGAAAACATATGAATGTTGTTATACAAATTTTAAGGTACACAAAAGCTCCTCCTAGAAAGGGAGTTTTGTTAGAGAAGAACACAGTCTACAAGGATGTTATGATTTATAATGATGCAAATTGGACTCTTGATAATAGAATATCAACCTTTGTATACTTCATATTTGTAAAAGGTAATCTTGTCACCTGGCTAAGTAAGTAAAAAGTTACCCATGTAATGTAGAAGTTGAACTTAGAGGAATGGTTCCTAGACTCTGTCAAGATTTGTGGCTCGAACGACTTTTTCAATATTTAAGATTTATACATACGTGTCTCATTCAATTGTAGTGTGATAATATAGTTGTGTGTGACATTTCTCACAACCTATTCAACATATCATATGAAGCATGTGAAGTTTCATAGTGTTTTCATCTAAAAAATTTAGATAAAAACATTATAAAATTCCTAAATATTCGATCTAAAGACTAACATGCAAATATTATTACCATAGTTGTGATATCTGTATTTAAAATTGTACCTAAAACTTATACAATGTATTTTACTTTTCAGTTTTATTATAAAAAAATAACTAAGTGTTCGTTTTACATCATTCATTATTCGTAATTTTGTGACAAAATTTATGTAATTAAATGCCACAAAATATATTATAAACTCAACATCCACTGTAAAAGAGGTTATGATCAGTAATAATTTAACACTCTTCCACAAAATAACACCTCTATGTATACAGAGCCTCAATATCACTTTGAAGACAAAAAATTACCGTTATCGTATGTGAATTCTCTTTGTGATCATTAGAGGTCAAATAGAAAATTTTCTATTTCAAAATGCTCATATTAATGCAATTAACATAAATTCTATATAGTGAATTATTAATTAATTAATTAATGAATTATTATTTTATATTAAATATTTAGAGAACAGTCAAATTATGTGTAAAATAATAGTCCATTAATTGTATATTTATTAATTCTTTGAACACAGTTATATAAACTAAATTAAAAAAAAAACTTTTAATTCACATCTTAAAATGTATATGTTTCAACATTTAATTTTTGGTAAATGATCATTTTCATTCCTAAAACAATTTAGTTCCTAAATGAAAGACGAATATTATTTAGTCCTAGCATATGCAAAAAAATGTAAAAATGATTTTTTGTTGTTAAATTTCTAGAAACCATTAATAATGACAATAATTTGAATTTTTAAGGACTAATTTAACATAAGTTGCAAATATTTGGACTAAATTGCATTATTTTACAAATTTAGAAATTAAATCACGTTTCCCTTCTTTTATTGATTAAATTATTTATTACATATAACAAAAAACTTGCTTTAGGTATTGAAAAAATGATAGGAACTAATTCATAAATAATAATAATAATAATAATAATATAATAGTTAATTACTATCTCTTACATCCTGTATTTACAATAATACTAATTCAAGATACTATTCATGCACATGCAGACGTGAAGGAGATAATAACAAATAGGTCCCAAATTTTTATGGTATTGTGACATTAGTCTCTGTATCGAAGAAAATTAAAAGGAAAATCCTTCAAAGTGTAAAGTTAACAATTACATTAATTTAAAAATAAAGAAAAAAAATATGACTAGCCTATTTAGAGACAATAAAAATGATAATGTTTAGTTAAATTCTTAAGGAGTAAAGTTAAATTAAGCAGATAAGATTAGGGAGTAAAGTGACCGGATTGCACTTATTTCAATTTTCTTACTATCAAGATTAATATGAAAATACATCTTTCAAAGATTAAATGATTGTTTACCCTTGAAAATATATATAAAAAAAGCATATTAATTATATTTTTTAATTTATATATTGTCTTCTCAAGAAGACAATAAAAAATATCATATTTAATTTATGTTCTCCTTATAGAAAGTCATTTAAACAATATTTTATTGTAAATCTTTCTAATTAATTATTATATATTTATAGATTTAATTACTCATTTTTTTGCTAAGTCAATGCACAAATTTGGCATGTGAGTCCAAAATACATCTCTCTATGAGACTTTCCATAAATTCAACCAAGTTACACCTTTAAGTTACATATATAAATAAAACAACATTGAGAATGAGAAACACACATTGAATTAGCATTTCCAAAATTTCTTTCTTTCTCTTTTTTTGTCACTATCATGACGAGGAAGAAGGTGGATCTAACATATATAAAGAATGATTCAAAGAGAAAGACAACATTAAGCAAAAGGAAAAATGGTATGAAAATGTTCTCTCTTTATTTCTTTTGAATTATGTATAAATTTCTTCATAAGATGTATTTGTTTCCTTTTAATGAAATTTTTATCAGTTTCTCTTAATTGTCTTCATGGATTTTACAATGTTTGTAAACAGGTTTAGTGAAAAAGATTAATGAAATCAACATTCTTTGTGGGATTGAAGCATGTGCTATAATTTATACTCCAGATAATCCTCAGGCAGAGGTTTGGCCATCTGATAGGGCAGTCCAAAGTGTGCTTTCTAGGTTTAGGACAGTGTCTGAACTTGAGAAAGGCAAGAAAAAGTTGTGTCAGGAGAGCTTTTTGAGGCAGAGGATCATCAAAGCACAAACACAATTGAGGAAACTAAGGAATGAAATAAGGAAGAAAGAGGTGACCCTTCTCATGTTTCAATACCTCAATGCTAAGAACAACTTTGAAAATTCAAGAATGATTGATCTCAATGATATCTCAAACTTGATTGATCAAAACTTGGAGAAAATAGAAAACAACATCAGCATAAGTCAATCCCAAAAGGTGAAAACTATTGCTGAAAATGGAGGAGAAACCATGAGTTCCCTTGTGAACCATGTTATAGGGTTAGAGACCCATGTAGAGGCAATGCAACATCATAACTTGTCTATGGACCTCAACAATGGCTATGGTAAAACCATTGGGTGAGGTTATGTTCTTAGTGCTTCACTTAAACTCATATGCCCCTTTAAAAAATCATGTTCTTTTCAATAAAGTTTGAAGAGTCTCTTTTTATTTGAACCAATGTTTAATTGTCCTAGTTTTTGTCTTTTAACGTGTCTAATCTTAGACACAAGAATAATACCAAACAAATCTGAGTCTTCATCGACATTAGTATACATTATAGAAGTTACATGTACCTATTTATATGTTTTGAAAGGAAGATATATATATATATATATATATATATATATATATATATATATATATATATATATATATATATATATATATATATATAT
>Ga0099822_1011957_pt1 | contig 10475 bp, 4 predicted proteins | sample CowpeawhiteBW_FD_76839 | JGI IMG/M metagenome (GOLD analysis project Ga0099822, IMG submission 76839) | Root nodule microbial communities of legume samples collected from California USA - Cow pea white BW | ecosystem: Host-associated > Plants > Roots > Nodule | place: USA: California | collected... | reverse complement strand
GTAGTACTGAATTTAACTTATTGCTTCCTTTTTAGTTGCTATTTTTAGTATCCTTTTCTACTATCCAATGTTCTTCCGGTGATTGGTTTAACCCTTTCAGCTTATTTTCTTCATTCCACAGCATTTATTTGTGGAAAACCCATATAGAGTCCTGGTAAACGATTCCACAATATATTGGCTTTCCAAAATAATTTTCACTGTTCTGGTAACTTAATTATGTGGAGAAGTTTCAAAGCAGTAATCTTAGATCTTTATAGATCTTGTGACCTAGTGCATTTTAACATACGTAGTGAATCATGATGCAAAAGTTCCAGTTTATATCGCCAAATGCTGTCTTAAATAATTTATGGTAAAAGTAGTCCTCAATGTGCTTGTAATAGTTAAAAGTCTCTTTTAAAAGCTTTTTATGTGCTTGTAAGTTGCACCAGTTAATTTTCTGAAATATAATTTTGTTAGCATTGGATACATCTAAGCATAAGATTACATAATATGAAGTTCCATGGTCGGGATTGTTGAGTAATTTACTAAGGTAGCATACTAGCATTTGGTAGACTACTTCAAATGGGGTGAAACATTATGAGTTCTTACATTTTGGAAAGAAAATAGAACAGGACATAAGGTAAAAAAAGTGGTGCATTTTGGTTAAAGGGTTGAACAAGAAAGAATGAAGCAGCACACATTCCACTCCATTCTATTTGCATATCAAACATTGCATAGTAATTTCTAAACTCTGTTCCTGAACTTTGACTCTTTTTTTTCCTGCTTTTCTTCATTTTATATTTTTAATTGAGGGCTTGTGATTTTTCTTGGTTACAAATATTCTACTCTGATTTGTAAGTAAATAATTTTGCTATTTTGTAATTCTGAAAGAGATCTCGGTTTTGTTTCATTCTTCACATATCTTCATTATTGTGTGTTTCTTGCACAGGGCCTTAATGCTATCAATTTAGGAGACAGTGGGTTTATGGTAGTCCGGGATGGGTGCACCGTATTCCGATCCCCAGTGCAGCAACATGATTTCAATTTCACCTATCAGCTGGAATGTGGTAGGAATGGTGATTTACCTAGTTCTGGTCAGGTATTTTCCTATTTTTTGGACTTTATCCTTGGCAGAATCGGATTAAATTGGTCAATGAAGCATCTTTTCTGCACCCACTCTTAATGGTAGAGTGTGCTTATCTGATTTTTGAAAAAATGTTTGCTACTGCATATGCTACTCGTTTATATATTTTAATATGGTTATTGTATATATAATTAATATAACAAATGTATACCATTCTCTTCTGTATATCTACTGTAAGATTTAAACCTTGTTTCAGAAGAGTTCTTTTATACATACAATTATATATTATTTATGTTAATGAGGTTTATAATCACTGTTTTTTAGGATTATTCAATTTAGTCCAGTGTTTTTAAATTTTTTCAAATGAGTCTTTTAATGTACCATTTGTATTCAATTAATTGTTACAAACTAGACTGTTCAATGCTTTACATGTCATCTACAAGTGAATTTGTAATCACCAAGTCAGGCTGAATCAATAATCTAATGTTAGTAGTAATCCAATTTAGGCAACAGATGACTTCAGTGATTGCATTAATACAGATCTTAAATATTGGACTTAGATGAAAAAAAAGAGAACATTTTCTAAAAACATGAGACATAGTTGATTAAGGAATTACTCAGGAGCTGTACTGCAGAGCCAGAAAAATTTAATTAGAGGGACAAAACTCACATGTCTGGATAAATAAGCATGCATGCAAAAAAGAAAGAGTCCAGATTCTAACAGTTCCATTCAATTTATTGTTGTGGAGTCAAGCTTATTATGTTTGCCAATTTTGTTAAGTAGCCATTATAGGGGTTCTATAACTCCATTTCGTAGTAGAATTTCCCAGATATGCAAATGTGACTCTGTCCACTATTGCATCCACTAGTTTGCTGTAGTTGCAGCATGCGTCCTGCATCTTCGTGCTGCGGTTTCAACTACTGTCTTACTTCCACTATATGCCCATGATGCTGTCAGCTATATGACATAGCTAATTATTGGCTTTCTGCTATATTTTGCAATCCGCAACTGGTTGCACATATTCGCAGTTTATGTTTCATGAATCAATATTTGGCTGCTGATATAATTGTTAGTGTGCTGGCTTGTATTTGAAGTCGTAGTTCTTTGTTTCTGGGAGAGACTGCTTGTTTCTTCTATAGAACTGTTTACTACATGATTTTCTGCCCTATTTTGTGTCTCGTTTATGCACTATGGTATTCTTTTTCCTGCTGATATATATCTGTCTCTACATCAAGAATTCAACCGTGAACTAGTAGTCAAACTTGGTTTTAGATTATTTTTGCTGATGATTGGAGAATAAACTCATTCAGTTTTTTATGAGGTTTGGATTTATGCATCTAAGTTTTTTCTACTAGTATGATATGCTTGATGGTTTGTTTTGTTTATGTTAGGTTTTTACCATTCCTGTTGCACCTGGTGATGTCATAGTTGCTGGTACAGATGGACTGTTTGATAACTTGTACAATAATGAGATTACAGCAGTGGTGGTTCACGCCATGAGAGCAGGATTAAGTCCTCAAGTTACAGCCCAGAAGATAGCTGCATTAGCACGTCAACGCGCACTTGATAAAGACAGACAGACTCCTTTCTCAACCGCTGCTCAAGATGCCGGTTTCCGTTACTACGGTGGCAAGCTTGATGATACCACAGTTGTAGTTTCCTACGTTACCGGCTCAGCAGATGCATAATTCCGTTTTGTTGTGCCCTCTGTATATAATCACACTTTTCTAACGGTTGTGACATGTTTTTAAGGTAACATTTATAGGTCACAAGATAGTGCCATTGAATTTAAATTTTCCGTCGTCCTTGTTATGCTTGGTTTGTTTGTCCAACCGAGTAGTGGTTACACTGAGAATAGTATGTCCAGTTAGGGGAGAAAGATATTTGTTGGAGGTGGAGGAGTTAAGTTACCAGAGTCTATTGACTTCTATCAGGTGGACGTTAATTCTTGCTGTCAATGTTGTGAACATAGCAAATAATGGAGTGTTATCTCATAATTCCCTATCACGAATTAGGGTTACATTTTTTGTTGATTTTGATGGTGTTGTCATTTACTATTTGTGCTATTTTATTTGTACTAAATAAAAATAAGTATGTGCAAGCAGAAAAATGCATATTCAATAAGCATTTCTTCAAGTTTTCAGTAGTATGTTCCAATTGACTTCTTTTTACCAGCAACATGGGGTTCAGTAGTGTTACTTATTGCTTGTGATCATAATCTTATATATACAAGTTCCATAAATCAACTTCTACATCGCACCACCTCAACCTAGAATTATCTGAAACATTTCTTCAAATCCTTTAACAAACCAGAACCACCCCAAAGTTTTCTATGGTCAAGCTACATTATGTTATTTTGGTAATTTTATATATATAAAAAAAGAACATTTCAAGCCGCGAGATTTTCACCTAGAGAGTAAAATGAAGTAATCAACCACTACATTAGGTAAAATTAACAAATTGGCCAAAATATTGTGCATGTAATGTAAAAAAGATAAGGATAATATATTTTAACTTACACTTATGATTCACTTTTAATTTAGTATTTCAATCATCATTAAATTATCTATTTTGATTCTTTTTAGTGATGTGATGTGATGACATAACGGTGATTAAAGTAATGAGTTAAAAGTAAAAGTAAAGTACCGAAGTTATGAGTTTATATATATTTTCATATATGGGTTATGATTATAGTTATTGAGAGATTGTGGTTTTATATGGTTATATGATATTAGTCTTTTACGCATATAAGATCTTTGATACTAGTTTTATACAAAATGATGTTATGAACCTCTAGACCTTTATTCTTATATAGTGATATAATGTTTAATTTTGTCTTTTCTTAAATAAATTTATAAATATATTTTTTTAATTTAATGAGATGAATTTTTGTTTAACTAATATTCTTAAAATTTGATAAAAAAAATGTATTAAAATTTAAAATATAAACAAATTTCAATTTAGCTTTTAAAATTGACAAAGTGAACGTATAATTGATTTTTATCTGCATAAATTGGAGCCATGTTGAAGAGTTTGAAAAGTTACACCATTGATATGTTTGAGAGAATATGGTTGCTTATAATAATGAGAGTCTAACAGGAACATGGATCACATTAATAACAATTAAAAATGCCATAAGTCAGAGAAACAAATGCTTAACACTTCTTCTCCACTCTCTCTGCCAGCTGCCACAGCTCCTTCAACCTTGTGAGTTGAAATCTGAATTTCTTTTCGTTCCGTTTAGGGTTTCGAATTGGATCCGATAGAGAGACGCAGCATGGTGGGTCGGAGAGACGCATTGCTCACCAGAGATAAAGGCCAGTCATCCGCCGGATCTCGGATCGTCGCCGCCGTTGTCGTCGGCGTTCTCATCGGCTGCGTCTTCGCCTTCTTCTCTCCCAATGGCCTCTTCACCGCCGCTCCCACTCCTCTCATTCGCCACCCCAAGGTTTTCATTCATCTTCTTTCTCTTTTTTTATCTCTTCATTTTTTTTTACGAGTCAACGGCTATCTTGTTCCCGGAATGTGCACATGCTGTTATGTTAGTCCTTGAATTGAAGGAAATTAACAACGATGATCAAATTAGTTCAAAATTCAAATGATCTAGTGTCACTAATTTTATAGTATTAACATCTATTTAGGATTAAAATCGCAGTACGTAATGAAATTTCGAGATTTGCTAGACATTTCAGGGACTTGTTTAATATATTTTGAATTTCGGAAGTTAATATGACATGACATGACCTACCAGTTCCAGTGACTAAAGTGATTCTTTACTCTTTGCAGGGATAGGAGTAATGTTATATGGTTCAAATTTATTCTTGATTAAATCACCCACTCAGCTCTCAATTTACAATTTTTTTTCTTTTTTTTAGTTTAGATTCTGTGCTCTTACACTGTGAACTAATCACTCTTGGACTTTTAAAGTAATTACTGGGATGAAACATCTTTTGAGTTCTTGAAAACTAGGTAGCTGTTGTGATATTAGTCTCTAAAATAAGAAAATTCTAACAAGGTTCCAAAAAGTGTAATTTGTCAAACTTATGTATAAGTGACAAAGTATTAAAGTGACAGTCATTTGAACTGTTGGGGCTTATTAAATTGTTAGGATAGGCGGGAATCATGGCTCTGATACCAGGTAGACTTTAAGTCTAACTCAACCTTATAAAATTGATGTGTAAGGTGAGGTTTGTATCCACTTTTATACTGTAAATTGATCTTATTTCTGGTTAATGTGACTTTCAATACTTTAAACTGATATCTCTAGTTAATATCGGATTTTCAACCAACACTAATATGAGAATACTTGCAATTTTTCAAGGACTAAAAAAATGGTATTTTACTGTAATAGTTAACAAACTTACCATGCATGACAATTTATAATTGATTAAGTAGTGCGTACACCATTTTTATAATTAGTCGTCTTAGTTATTAGTATCAATGATCTCACCATTTAATTCTTAACTTTGGTAACTGTATTATTTTGGCTCTTCACTTTGGTGTGCATCAATCAATTTAGTCCCTTCTTTATGCTACATCTACCAAATTGATTCCCGGTACTTGATTTTGTTGTGCTTCAGTTTTGGTGTCTCTGACACCAGGGGCCAAATGGATGTGCGATTATCAAATTCAAGAACTAAATTGATTCATTTTGTATCGTTGGCGACCAAATTCACTGGTTGTATTAATTTTAGGGACTAGAATGGACAATAGGTTTAAAAGTCTGATTAAATTTGCTTAACCTGTCCTTGTAATTTTGATTTATTACTCATTTATTCTCGTAATACTACTTAGTAAAGAAAATATTAATAACAAACTAAATGCAATTATTGTCTTAAAATATATCAAATAGAATTCTTACTATTTAGAAGGACGTGTATGAAGAATACAAAACGGGTATACAACAATTAGTTACATTGATTGTTTCTGTTGATTTTAGATGGTTTCATCTGCGTGCGAATCACCAGAACAAGTTAATGCGCTTAAAGTTGATATTCTATCAGCAAAAGAGAAAAATTCCGAGCTGAAGAAGCAGGTGAAGGATCTTATGGAGAAGCTGCGTTTGGCTGAGCAAGGAAAGGGCCATGCACAGGAACAGTTTCTTGTTCTTGGTGAAAGCCACAAGGCTGGGCCCTTTGGAACCGTCAAGGCTCTCAGAACCAATCCACCTGTCATTCCTGACGAATCTGTGAACCCCAGATTAGCCAAAATTTTGGGGGAAGTTGCTATTTATAAAGAGCTAATTGTTGTCCTTGCTAACACTAATGTGAAGGAGATGTTGGAGCTATGGTTCACCAACATCAAGAAGGCTGGCATTCCTAATTATTTGGTTGTTGCCTTAGATGATAACATTGAAGAGTTCTGCAAATCCAATGATGTTCCTGTGTATAGAAGAGATCCTGATCAAGGTGTTGATGCAGTCGGTAAGAGTGGTGGTAACCATGCTGTTTCGGGATTGAAATTTCGTGTTTTGAGAGAATTTCTGCAACTGGGTTACAGTGTTCTTCTCTCGGACGTTGACATTGTGTACTTGCAGAACCCGTTTGATTATCTCTATAGGGATTCAGATGTGGAGTCTATGTCTGATGGTCACAATAACATGACAGCTTACGGGTATAATGATGTCTTTGATGAACCCTCAATGGGTTGGGCTCGCTATGCTCATACCATGCGAATATGGGTTTATAACTCTGGTTTCTTTTACATAAGGCCTACTATTCCTTCAATTGAGCTCTTGGATCGTGTTGCTAACCGACTCTCCAATGACCCAAAATCGTGGGATCAGGCAGTTTTTAACGAGGAGCTCTTTTTCCCTTCTCATCCTGGTTATGATGGACTTCATGCTGCAAAAAGGACGATGGATATGTACCTTTTTATGAACAGCAAGGTTCTCTTTAAGACTGTCAGAAAAAATGCTAAACTCAAGAAGCTGAAGCCTGTGATTATACATGTTAATTACCATCCTAACAAGTTTGAGAGGATGAAGGCAATAGTTGAGTTCTATGTCAATGGGAAGCAGGATGCGCTGGACCATTTCCCAGATGGTTCTGATTGATAGGAACATGAGAATGAACATGTTTCCAATACGGAGAAGGATTTGTATGTTCCAATTGATGTGATACAGAGGCAACCATTGCAGTTCACCTCCCAGGATCAGTTCTATCTCAATGTACTTTCTTTCAAGTTTTACAATTTGTTGCTTTTGATAATTAACCAGGTTTTCTTTGTACCTTATGCTCTTCACTTTGTATATATTTTTCATCTCTAATGAGTTAAAATTCAACTTGTCTGCTTTGAACATGGCCGTTTCGTTCTTGTTGTTGTTTAATGCAAATAAATTAACTTTTTGTATTACAGTGTTTTGGATATGAAATTGCATGAGATGGCTGCTAGTGATTGTTGTCGGGATCTTTAAAGTCTAAGTACCTGCATATTATTGGTTTCTGAATTAACCTGAAAAACGTGCAACCTGTTGGAAGATGAAATAATATGCTTGATCTTGTGTAATTGTTAGTGTGTTTTGGGGATTCTTGAATTTTTTTTTAAGATTAAACATGTAATTTAGGATTTCGTGTCTAACGTTAAGGATATAATTTAAGATACATACATATATATATATATATATATATATATATATATATTCTTATTAAGTAAACCTTTATATAATAAAGTTATCAATTCAGTTTTTGTCGTCATACAATGGTCAAGTCTTCTTAATTTGATTTTTTTAAGGATAGCACATTTTTACTATAGTTATTTTATGTTTAACACTATTATGAATTGGTGTTTTCTTTTGCCATAGTTTCATGTCTCTCGGAATTTTGTCATTTTCAATGTATCTGTTCCTTCCAGTCAATGTTTTGCTAACTTCACATGGCAGGTTACTTGTTTTTTTGGTGGATCACATGACAGCCATGCAGAAGAAATGGGTTTGGGAATAGGCTGAAAACATTTTTGTGTGAGAACAATCCAACCTGTCATCTATGCCAAAGTTTTTGGTTTCTTCTTTGGGTTAGTGTCTTATCTGGGATTGGAAATGCTGTGATGACCAATTCCACAACCAGTAAAATATTTGAGGGTGAACTGAGGTATTTGTTTAGTATTTCCTTCATTTTTACGTTTTAGAAATTATATGTTTTTTGTTTGTATAAAGTTACTGTACTAAATAACTAAGCATAAAGTCTTTTTTTATGTGTATCTTTATTCATATATCAACTACTACTAATTCATATTAATAGAATATTTGGAAAAAAATGTGTTACAGAAACTACTTGTAATTTTTCAAATTAAATTTTCTTATGATGACAAATAGAGAGAATGAAGAAGAAAAAAAAAATTGTTAAGAACGTGATTGGGTAGAGTACGAGTCATCAGTGTCACTTTCCTTCATTACCCTTTGAATTTTCTTCTTCTTTTGGCACACTTCGCTATCTATATGATTATTACCTGTAAAAGAAATGCCCTTGTCCCTTCGTGTCTAAGACCTCGTTCCTCTGCATGAGAAAGAGCTGTTTTGGGAGGTGTAAAACTCCAACTTAATATTGGGGTCAACATTAAAATTGAGTTAAATAAAAACTACTAAGATTATAAAGAAATTTTTTTTCTACAAGACCCAATATTATTTTCATAATAAATTTTACGTTTAATTAGTTTGATGGTATCCATTTTTATTGATATTTATTAGTTTGATATTTATTTTTAAGAAAGTGTCTATCGAGTTCTCACTTTTTTAAAAGTGTCTCAATCAGCATGTACACACTTACTTTTTTATTTTCTAATGTTGTTTAAACAATTAATGGTAATTAATTATGACTGTCACATGTCATTTTATAATTTCTTTTAAATGTCTACATAGACACGTGACAATCACAGTTCATTATCATTGACTATTTAAACGTTTTTTTTTTAATTTCTTTTTTATTTTTTAAAATAATTCACTTGCCAACCTAGTCGTGTGAAGGACATTTTGCAGTACGGTTCATTACCATTTACTATTTAAACTGTTTATTTTTTTGTTTTTTTATTTTTTTTTAATTTTTAAAAAATATCAACTTGTTAATCCAGTCGTACGTGGTGGTCACAGTTACCGTTAATTATCTAAAAAAATTTAATAAACAATGATCAAATTTAACAAAATTCAAAAAAATTGAGACTTGACCAAGAAAATAATATTAAGATTAAATTAACAAAATTGAATGAAAATAGACATCAAAATCATAGATAAATAAAGTGAGTCATGGTTTTTTGTCTTTTCTTTGTGAAGAAAAGACACGTTAGAGTCTTGGGTTTGCATTTAATTTGATTGTCTTGTAATTCGGTTTTAATGGCGATGTTCAGTTTTTGTCTTTTGACTTTGTTTGAATGAGTGAAAGAATTTAGATGAAGAATATGGTGGCAACTGTCTTTTGAATGAATGGAATCTTATCTTTGAAATCTAAATAGCAATTTCACTGTGTCAAGTGCCAACCAATAATGGAAAGTCATCAATCAATTATTCACTCTTTCTCTTCTTCATTTCATTTATTTATGTTCCTAAAACCTCCACTTATTGCCAAATTATCGAAACTCTCTTTTTTCTTTTCCTTAAGCACCTCATTATTTTCATTTCGTTTATTCACTCGCCAACCCTATTCCTCATGCAAACAAACCTACAAATCAAAATCAAAATATGAAAAATTCTCCAATGTCATGGGTTTAATCGGTCTGATGTTACCCAATTTTGTTCATATATGTCAGTTTGATATTTATTTTTAGAAAGGTGTCAATCAAGTCTCAATTTTTTAAAAATTGTCTCAATTAGAATTTTCTCAGAAAAAAATTATTCGTGTCGTTAACTTTATTCATGACTTTTATCACTAAATTTTAATATAAATATAAATATTTAATTTTGTAAATTACTTTAAATATTAATATTGTTAATGATGTTAATAATTTTTTTTTCTAAAATGAACCTAATTTAAACGTCTTTTCAAAAGTTGAAACTATATTGATATATCTTTAAAATCGGATATCAAATTGACATATCTAAAAAAAAATGAGTATTATTTCACTGATTAAACCTAAACAAAAGTTATTAAAATTTAGTGAGAGGGAAGAGTGGTTTTAGGGTTAGTTTTGGTTGTTGTCGTTGGTTGTAGGAGCAGAAGGTCCTACAAGTGTTGATGGTCTCCAATCACCCCACGTGCTCTCCTTCACTTCTGCCATTTCTGTCACCCCAAGCACCTTCTCAAATCCATGCTTCTTTCACCCTTTTTTTTTTTATGGGATTCAAAGACTGTTATTTATTAAAAAAAAAAAAAACTATTTTTTTTATATTATTTTTAAATAATAATAAAAAAATTTCTTTTTTCAACACTTTTATTGAAATAAAATATTTATCTTTTATTTTATTTTTGTTTTTAGATAATTTTT
>Ga0099822_1011956_pt1 | contig 10477 bp, 1 predicted proteins | sample CowpeawhiteBW_FD_76839 | JGI IMG/M metagenome (GOLD analysis project Ga0099822, IMG submission 76839) | Root nodule microbial communities of legume samples collected from California USA - Cow pea white BW | ecosystem: Host-associated > Plants > Roots > Nodule | place: USA: California | collected... | reverse complement strand
AGTATAACATTTATACAAATAATAAATTTGGTCTGAAATTGAGAGAAACATTATAAATATTAGTACTTAATTTTGTAAAAATATTTATACTTAATTATTTTTAATCTTATAAAAAATGGATTATAAAAATATTTCAATTATTAAAAAAAATTGGGATAAAATTGAATCAGATACACATACTTAGGTACTAAATTAAAACAAAAAGACATATATGGGAACTAAATCGAAATCAACACAATGACATCTGATAGTGATACTGATAATGCCATGTGTCACACACAGGGACTTGACACACTAGCCCCAAACTGAGTACTATACGAGTAATTATACAAAAATAAAAAGTTGAGTTAAAATCCATTAAGAACGTAGTACATTGAGAGAGATGATCATTAGGGAGATTTAACACAAGTGAGACATGAATTCAACATATACATAAGGGATTAACATAATTTTTAACAAAAATCTCATGACAATAAATTTATGGATTTTCATCCTTATATAGTGCTCAATAATTTTTTCATTTTTATTCAATATGGGACTTAGACCCACATTTAGGTTCTCAACATTTTTTCATTATAATGTTTTTATTGCAAATATATGTTATATTATTATAGTTGACTTTTTAAAAATATTTTGACTTCTTTATTTATTTATGTATTAGAAAGTTAATTGTATTTTTGTGAATTTGTAATTGTAATAATATAAATTTTGATTAATGTTTTTTTTTAAATTAAAAGATTGTTCCACAAATAATACATGACAAAATTGTTTACATATCCTAAACGGTAACTAATTCAAACCGTAAAGGTTTGATTTAGTTGGAATTCTATAATTAATTTCAATTAAAATTGTTTTTTTTTCTTACTTAAACTTCTATTTTCTCTATTTGATTAGCAAAAAATACAGTCGTTATCGCACCTTTGTGCTTGTATTTTTTAATTTTTATAAAAAAATAAGATTAATACAAAATATATAATTAATTTTTAAAATAATTGTTAAATGTAAAATTAGAAAAATAAAAGATGTACACAATTTTTTTTAATAATGGTTTAAGATAAAAGATGTTTCTAAAATAATGGTTAAAGATAAATTATTTTTAAAATAATGAATAGTAAAACTGGAATAATGAAATGTGGACACAAAAAGAGTAATCCTTTTTATATATTGTTAGCCTAAAAACCTCTTTTGTCTTCAACAGTTATTTTAAAAACTTCTCTTATGTACGTATTTTATTTTTCTAATTTTATACTTAACAACTATTTTAAAAATTCATTTATATATTATTTATTGAATGAAACTGAACCGAACCGAGTCAAATTGAATTGAACCAAACTGAACCGCACTAAACCGAACAAAATCGCACTGAACCAAACCACAGTAAACCAAACTTAACCGCACTAAACCGAACCGTAATGAACCAAACTGGATCGAACCGGACTGAACCGAATTGATCCGCACCGAACCAAACTGAAGCCAACCTAACCGCACTAAACTGAATCGACCCGTAATGAACCAAATTAGATCGAACCAAACTGAATCGGACATAATCGAATTGAACCGAATTGAACCAAACTGAACGGAACCTAATCGAATTAAACTAAACTAAACTGAACTGAAATACTCTTTAGTTTTGCTGAATTTTAAAACACCTTCAAAAAAGAGGAGAAAATTTAAGGGGAGAAAATTTAAGGGAAAATTTTACACTTTCATAATTAATTAATATAAACAAAAGGAGAGTCCCTTTTTAATGTGCCTAAAAAATGTCACACCCAAAAGTTTTTTCATCACCAACACCACAATCATGAGGTCCCTCTTAAACAAATGAAACATAATTTTTCCCCAGATTAAATATAGCAACTGTATCAACAATAACATAAACAAATTGTATACTTTCAATAAAAACAACATTCAATGGACAAACTTAAATTGATTTGTATTCACCTTTAACACAAATAATTATTTCGTCAAAGTGGAGAACATAGAGTTCCAAAATTGGTCAAAGCCTAAATATTTTAAAAAAATATTATAAGACGATGAAAAAAAAAAGTGAAATGAGAGTAGTGAAGCGACAAGTATAAAAAAATGAGAAAAATGCAAAAGACATATAAGAGAAGGACAAAATGTTAGTTATAGTTAAGGTTAAAAAAAAAAAGATATCAATTTGGTGGGGTGTATTGACGAGGATGACGAGAAAAAAGGTGAGATGACGAGAGCAAGGCGGCATTACCTAATATAGTATTGACGGAGATGTGAAACTCACGATCATTATGTCAATGATGGTGATTTAATTAAAAAATGGAGTGTGCGCGATGTTTAGGACAAAAGGCCATTGAAGAAAAATGAGAAAATAAAATACATAATTCAATTAGTGAGCAGTTAACCGATAGAAGTTCAATTTTTTAAAAATGAATGATAAAACAATATTGTTTAATTTTTTTTACTTTAATATTTATTCTTTATTAAAAATAGTTTAATTTTTTTGTTACTTTAATATAATACATATAATCACAACTAAGTTTAGTTATATTAATTTTTTTCATCTACAACAATATATAAAGAGGATACCCTCTTTTGTGTCCATATTTCATTATTCCAATTTTACCCTTATTTGTTATTTTAAAAACTAATTATTTTATAAATAGTTTACTTTTAACCGATAGCCTAAAAACCTCTTTTGTCTTCAACAGTTATTTTAAGAACTTTTCTTCTGTAAATATTTTATTTTTCTTATTTTACATTTAACAAATATTTTAAATGTTCATTATATATTCTTTATTGAACTGAATTGAACTGAACCAAATCATATTGAATTGAATTAAACCGAATTGAACCGAACCAGATCGAACTGAACCACACTGAACCAAATTGGACCGAACCTAATCAAACCGGACTGGACCGAACCACCTTGAACCGAATCGAACCACACTAAATCGAACCGAACTGAATTGAACTGAAACGAATTGAACTGAACCGGACCAGACCGAATAAAATAGAACCACACTGAATCGAATCGGACTCGACCAAACCAAACCGAACTGGACCGAATTGAACTGCACTAAACTGAACTGAATCGAACCACACTGAATCGAACCTAATCGCACTGAACCGAACTGAATCGCAATGAACCAAACCTGGTCGAACCGAACTGAACTAAAGCGAATTGAATTGAACTGAACTAAACATAAATACTCTTTACTTTTGTTGAATTTTAAAACACCTTCAAAAAAATAGGAGAAAATTTAAGGAAAAATTTTACACTTTCATAATTAATTAATATAGAGCAAAAAGAGAGTTGTTTTGTAATGTGCGTAAAGAATGTCACACCCAATAATTTTTTTCAGCACCAACACCACAATCATGAGATCCCTCTTAAACAATTGAAACATAATGTTTTTCCCCAAATTAAATATAGCAAGTGTACAAACAATAATATAAACAAACTGTATACTTTCAATAAAAACAACATTCAAAGGACAAACTTAAAAATGCTTGTATTCACATTTCACGGAAATAACTATTTCGTCAAAGTGGATAACATATAGTTCTGAAATTTGTAAAAGTCTAAATATTTAAGAAAAATATTATAAGACCATGAAAGAAATTATTATTTTGTTACTTTAATATAATACATATAATCACAACGAAGTTTAGTTATATTAATTTTTTTCATCTACAACAATATATAAAGAGGATACCCTCTTTTGTGTCCATTTTTCATTATTCCAATTTTACCCTTATTTGTTATTTTAAAAACTAATTATTTTATAAATAGTTTACTTTTAATCGTTAGCCTAAAAACCTTTTTTGTCTTCAGTAGTTATTTTAAAAACTTCTTTTATGTACATATCTTATATTTCTAATTTTACATTTGACAACCATTTTAAAAATTCATTATATATTATTTATTGAATTGAATTGAACCGAACTGAATCGAACCGAACCGAACTAGACTGAATCTCACTGAACTGAATCAAACCGAACCGCACTGAACCAAATCGAACCGCACTGAACCGAACTGAACTGAACCAAACCAGACTAAATCGAACTACACTGAACCAAACCGAACTGAACCAAACCAAAATGAATTAAACTGAACCAAATCGGACCAGACCGAACCTTCGAAAAAAAGAGGAGAAAATTTAAGGAAAAATTTTACACATTCATAATTAATTAATATAGAGGAAAAAGGAGAGTTGTTTTGTAATGTGCATAAAAAATGTCACACCCAAATGTTTTTTCAGCACCAACACCACAATTGTGAGGTCCTTGTTAAACAATTAAAACATAATGTTTTTCCCCAAATTAAATATAGCAAGTGTATAAATAATAACATAAACAAACTGTATACTTTCGGTAAAAACAACATTCAAAGGACAAACTTAAAAATTTTTGTATTCATCTTTCATGAAAATAACTATTTTGTCAAAGTGGAGAACATAAAGTTTCAAAATTGGTAAAAACCTAAATATTTAAGAAAAATATTATAAGACAATGATTTTTTTTTACTTTAATACTTAATTTTATTATAAATAGTTTATTTTTGTTGTTCTTTTAATATAATACAAATAGTCATAGTTAAGTTTAGTTATATTAATTTTTTTCATCTATAACAATATATAAAGAAGATACTCTCCTTTGTGTCAATATTTTGTTATTCCAATTTTATCCTTAATTATTATTTAAAAACTAATTATTCTATAAATAGTTTACTTTTAACCGTTAGCTTAAAAACCTTTTTTGTCTTCAACAATTGTTTCAAAAACTTCTCTTATGTACATATTTTATTTTTTTAATTTTACATTTAACAACTATTTTAAAAATTCATTATATATTCTTTATTGAACTGAATTGAACCAAACCGAATCGAATTGAACTGAATTGAACCGGATTAGACCGAACCAAAACGAACCGAACCGAATTGAACCGAACTGAACCTAACCGAATTGAACAAAACTTAACTGAAATACTATTTCATTTTGCTGAATTTTAAAACACCCTCAAAAAAGGAGGGAATTTAAGGAAAAATTTTACACTTTCATAATTAATTAATATAGAGCAAAAGAATAGTCGCTTTTATAATGTGCATAAAATGTGTCACACCCATAAGTTTTTTGAACACCAACACCACAATCGTGAGGTCTCTTTTAAACAATTGAAACATAATTCTTTTCCTCAAATTAGATATTACAAGTGTATAAACAATAACATAAACAAATTGTATACTTTCAATAAAAAAAACATTCAAAGGACAAACTTAAATTGATTTGTATTCACCTTTCACACAAATAACTATTTTGTCAAAGTGAAGAACATAAAGTTCCGAAATTGGTAAAAGCCTAAATATTTAAGAAAAATATTATAAGACGATGAAAAAAAAAGGTGAAATGGGAGTAGTGAAGCAACAAGTATAAAAAAAAATGAGAAAAATACAAGAGACATATAAGAGAATGATAAAATGTTAGTTAGAGTTAATGTTCAAAAAACAAGATATCAGTTGGGTGGAGTGTGATGTGTTAGAATTGCAGTGAAGGTGGTAAGGTGGGATGACGAGAGCAAGGCGACATGACCTTATATGGTAGTGACGGAGATGAGAAGCTCACGATCATTGTCTCAATGATGGTAATTAAATTAAAAAACAGAGTGTGCGCGGTGTTTAGGATAAGAGGCCATTGAAGAAAAATGAGTAAATAAAATACATAATCCAAATAGTGAGGAGTTAACCGATAAAAGTTCATTTTTTTTTAAATAAACGATAAAACAAGACTGTTTAATTTTTTTTTACTTTAATATTTAATTTTTATTATAAATAGTTTATTTTTTTTTTTTTACTTTAATATTTTTTTTATAACTTATATTTTTTTATTTCACACATTTCTACTGTTAAAATTGATAATTTAAAATTATGTAAAAAAAAAATATTCAAACACATGCATCAATTTTTTTTTCTATTAAATTATAATTTTTGTAAATTAAAATATGATTTGTGCAGTATATATTTAGGTTTTTCAAGAAAATAATTTATATACATAAAAAAAATCTAAATGTTACATTATTTTAAAAGAACATTGTATATACATAGTGATGTATCCACTCAAATCTCTGTTGTTTAGAGAGGATAAAATTAAAAGGTTATTTTTTGAATTCTTTATCTTTATTCTCTTTTAAATTGGTGCATGTACAAATCCATTGCAACAAATATGTGGTAACAGAAACATCAGCAGAATGAAACATAGTGTAAGAGTTTAATACAAACAAAGTAGTCAAAACCTGAATTCAGTTTAAAGTAAATTTAGATCTAACTGAAAGTTAATATAGTTAAAAAAAATTAATTGTTACGTATATTGTCAAAATATTTCATCTAATTACAAATTAATACAATTATTAAAATTTATTTTTTAATAAAAAATTAATACAAATTTATTTTCATGTGTGTTTAATGATATATATTATGTTTGTATAAAAGTAAAAAAAATGTTAATTTGTGTTCGACGTTCTCTTTAGACCGTGTTCTTTTGAATAGATTCACTATTCAATAATAATGGAAACTGAGTATCAGAGGGTGATTGACTATTTTTCTTAGAGTTATGAAAAGGGATAAGGAGGGAGGATGAGTATGATTTGTAATAAATGTCATTCCTCTGGTTTTTGTGAGATTGGAGGGTGACAGAGGCTAAATAATTAATTCATCCTCTTCCTATTTTTTTTTTCATGCTAGTGTCGTAATATTTACTTATTTTCTACCTTACATATTGAATTTATTTTCATACAAAATATATTGTTTATTTATTTTTTAAATAATCTTTTTATAATTTCAATCATTGAATAAAATTTATAAAAATAATTCTAAATCATTTATATATAGTTTTATATAACCTATAACAATAGGGACATTTTAGTAGTTTAATTTATTATCTATTAAAAGTTTGTTTAATATGTCACATTAATGAATTCAGTCATAAATTTCACTTCCTAATCTACTCTAAAACCACTTATGAATCTCTTAAAATAAACAACACCAACTTTATTCTATAATCCTTCTAATCTCTTACTCTCCTTCTTCTTCACATCATTCGTCTCAACAAAACACAACATTAAAGTATAATTAATGATCCTTAATTCAATGTATTTATGAATATGAAATAATTAATTTCACTAGTTAAAATAATATAAATTCATAGATGTTATTACATGGATTCTGATAAATGATTTTGACATCAATAATCATCGATGTAATTTTACTTTATTTAAAGATAAAAACTGTGTATAAATGTTGTATAACTATAATTGATAATTTATTTGAGTACACAAAAATAAAATTAAAAAATAATAAAATAATTTGAACCTTTAATACCTTATTAATTGATAGTTAATATACCTTCCTTTTTTTCGTTTGTTATTTTCTATATTAATTTAAGTTTTTTTTTACATTTAATTATATTTTAATTTGTAATAATACTAAAACGAAAAAGAAATAGTATAATAATTTTAAAATTATTTTGATACTTTTTTATTTTTTATGTACATAAAATAAATTATTAATAATAATGATTATATGATAAATATTATGGACACTTTTTGTTCTCTAAATAAAACAAACTATTAGTCAAATTTTATTTAATATTAAATTTATATATAATTTTTTATAAGTTTTAATATTTATTAATTATTCTTGACAAATATATCATGACGTTGATTTTATCTGCGTGGTTGGTTGCAAGTGCTTCTCCAATGATCATATTATTTTTAATTTTTAGACCAGTTAGATGTTCAATGGCGAAGCTAGTGTGAATACATTTAAATACTTAGCACATTTTTCAAGGTAATTTAAATAAACTAATAACAAATTGAGAACGAGTCAAAGTTATGACTTTTCTAAAACATGGTAACTCAAGTCGTGGGAACCAAAATCACGTATTGAAAACATAAGAAGATACTTATAAGTATAATAATTATAATAAAAATATTAGTAATCAAATGTAACCTTTTTTTTATTTTCTGAAATTATTATTTTTTATTTCTAAATTTAATTTAATTAAATTATATTTTTTATTATATATATTTTTCACATAATATTAGTTATTGTAATTTATAATGTTATTTTTTTAAAATTTAAACTATATATAAAATTACAAAAACAATTCAAAAAATATTAAAAACAGTATAATAATTAAACATTTTTATAAAATTAAAACAAATAACAATAAATAAAAAGCAATCATAATAAGAAATTGCATTAAAATATTTAATAATGACTATTGAATGAAGATTGAAAATAAGCTCAGTTAAATTACTAAAAATTTAATCTAACCATTTAATATTTAAAATAATTTTAATGTAATTACATCTGATGTGATGGACAATTAAATATTTTAAAAAATAAGTCTAGTTAGGTGGGGCTTTATAAAAAAAGTATAAATAGAGAGGGAAGAGTCATATATCAGCAGATCCAATATCCAATTCAACGTACTGGTTAAGGAAAGAAAACGCAAGGCAAGGGAAAATGGGAGACAACAAGTCTTCTACCAGCAAGGTCCATTTCATACTACCCATCTCATCATCATGCCTCATTCATTCTACTAACATCTCTTTTATGTTTCATGTCCGCTAAAGGCTCACCCACCCAATCCTCCTTCACTTACATGGCACCGAAAATTGAACTCCCATGGAAATGCTTCATCCGAAATCTCCTTATGTTTCAAAGATATTGTTCATCTGGTAAGGTTATTCATGTAACAATCTTTAAAAAAGATCGCACCATAACCCTTCATTCTGCATACCATTAACTCCTCCTTACTGCTTATCTCACTCCCAACACTTTTTTTTTTCAACTTCAATTTACTGTTAATCATACTCAACTTCTCTCAAATATTTATGAAATGTTGATATCTCGTGCAATCATACCCTATAGGGTAATTTAAATCTCAAGGACTCTGTTCTTGATTTCTGTTTTAGGACAAGACAGTTCAATGTCAACTCCCCTTTCATATACTTTGATGCTCTGCAATATTATCCCTATTGGGTATATGATATATCAACTCTATCGTTTTTTTTTTCCCACCTATGCTTGCATAATATTTAAAAATTAGGAGCATCAGGAATTTGACGAGGCTATTCTTTGATTTGGTAGGCTCCAATTGGCTATCGCTTATGGCGTTATTGTCGGGAAGAAGCTGCCAAAGGAAGGGTAATCTTATTTTGTCTATAAATTTCTATCATATATCGATTAGAGCTATGAAGAATCCATCTGATTATTTTTCTCTGACTGTTTTCTGCGTTTCTTTGATGTTTCTATCTTTCTTGCACAGATTGGAATGATTGATCCTTTTGCCAAGCGTAGCGTGACATTTGGTCATGGTGTTCCTTTGGGAGGTATAGGGTAAGTCTTTTTTTTTTAATTTTTTTATGAAGCTAGTATGCAAAAACATTACTATACTGACAACAATCCCATGTAGCCTCCCATTTTAGCCAGTAACAATCATATGCAGTATCTCTACCTAAATGTTTTAAATAAATAACGAAACAATACAAACAAAAGTGGGGGGCCATGCCAAAACCCCTGGAAAAACCTAAAACTAGGAAGACCAAATCGGTCTCTGAAGAAATCACGAGAAACCATAGAAGGAATCCCAACCCACCAAAAACTACCCAAGTTTCTAATACCACGTGATGCAAGCAAATATTCACATTTATTTCCTTTTCTATGAATATGAGCTATTGGGTAAGTCTTCAATCTTGAATTAAGTAACATTTCTCCTCCATGTGCTCCAGCCAAAAGATATACACAAGATTAAATTAACCATCCTTCTGATATGATCCTTTTAATGTTGCCTTCAATTAATTAGGTTATGAATTTTGGTTTGAAATATTGCAGTTGTAGTGTAAAACATGTGCATATTGTGCGTGGAAAATGTGTTATCTTTTATTGGCTTGATATTACCACAGGTGCCAATTGGATTTATGTTTAAAATGTTAGGTATATTTTTATTTCTAATTATATCAATGATATAATAAGTTATAATCACATTACATTTGTCAAAACACACACACACTCACACACGAATCATCTTGATAATATCTAGAGTGTGCTTTTGGGAAAAAAACTATTCTCCCTATTTAGGCCTTGCTCATTAAATAGTAATTTAGTAACTGTACAAGGGAGAAATTGTAGGGCCACGTTACTGAAATGTACAGCATATTTATGGGGAAATAACTCAGGCTACTAAAATAATACAGTGATAAAATGGTAAAAATCATTTTGATATGTGACAACCTGAATATTATGATGTTAACAGCATCATTATTATCCAATTTATATTAGCTTGAGAACATTTTGGATAATTTATGTAAATAATATGCATATATATATATATATATATATATATATATATATATATATATATATATTTTGACACACAGATATCTAGAGAGGAATGTATTGGAAAAAGTGTGAGAGGTGAATTTCAGCGTTCGAAACTCT
>Ga0099822_1011955_pt1 | contig 10477 bp, 9 predicted proteins | sample CowpeawhiteBW_FD_76839 | JGI IMG/M metagenome (GOLD analysis project Ga0099822, IMG submission 76839) | Root nodule microbial communities of legume samples collected from California USA - Cow pea white BW | ecosystem: Host-associated > Plants > Roots > Nodule | place: USA: California | collected... | reverse complement strand
TTATTTTGATTATTATTATTAATTTCATTTCATTTTATTTTATAATTATATTTATTAGTATTATTATTTTATTTTATTTTACTATTATTTTATTATATTATTTTTTTATTATCATTGTTTTGTTTTATTGATGATTTTATTAATATTATCATTGTTTTATTATTATTGCTTTATTTTATCATTATTATTTTATTTTATTAGTATTGTGTTCTATTATTATTGTTTCATTTTATTTTATGATTATCTTCATTTTTATTATTATTTTTAATTTTAAAATTTCATTTTATTATTATTATTATTATTATTATTATTATCTTATTACTATTTTGTTTTATTATTATTACTATTATTCTCATTTTATACTATTTTATAATTATCTTTACTATTATTATTATTATTTTATTTTACTATTGTTTATTATTTTTATTATTATTATTTTGTTTTATTTTATTGATAATTTTGTTATCATTATTATTGTTTTATTATTATTTCTTTATGTTATTATTATTATTATTATTTTATTAACATTACTGTTTTATTATTATTGTTTCATTTCATTTTATTTTATTTTTATTTTTATTTTTAAAATTTTGTGTTATTACTATTATTATAATTATAATAATAATTATTATTATTTATATTGTTATTATTATTATTTTGTTATTATTTTTACTATTATTATTTTCATTTCATTTTATTTTATAATTATCTTTATCTTTATTATTATTATTATTTTATTTATTTTATTTACTATTATTTTATTATTATTTTTATTGTTATCAATGTTTTATTTTATTTATGATTTTATTATCATTGCCTTATTTTTATTTTTGTTATTTTATTATTATTGTTTTATCTTATTATTTTATCTTTTTAGTATTATTGTTTTACTATTATTGTTTAATTTTATTTTATTAATATTATTTTTTGTATTATTTCGTTTTTTTTTATTATTATTATTATTATCATCATCATTGTTATTGTTTTTTTTATTATTATTATTATTATTGTTTTATTACCCGTGCGGTATTTTGGGGCAATGGTTATGTATTTTTCCTACTTTTGTATATTGTTTGGTTGTTCAAGATTGTGTTGGACTATGATCTAGTCATGTGATTATGACTGGATAAGCATATCTCATGTTATGGATTGTATGTATAGTGCTTGGGGTTCTTTGGAACTTGCTTCAAAGTGCCAAAAACCAGTAGTAGTGACGCTATTGGTGTGGTGCCTAACGGCTTGGGGTGTGCTGCCTGGCGGCTTGGGGTTCTTTGGAACTTGCTTCAAAGTGCCAAAAACCAGTAGTAGTGACGCTATTGGTGTGGTGCCTAACGGCTTGGGGTGTGCTGCCTGGCGGCTTGGGGTGTGTTGCCAGGTGATAAGCGAAAACCAGAGAAGCTTGAAACGCATGGCACTTGGTGGAAAATGTGATCCCGCCAAGCAGAAAAGATCTGGTAGAGGCGCTAGAGAGTGTGTGGCGCCTAGCATCGTGAGGTGACTACCAGGCGGTGACAATGCGACAAGGCTTTGGTATGGCGCGTTGCGCCTGGCGATGTGAGATGCCCGCCAGGCGGTCTGAACCAGGTTCCGCCTAGCGACGCGAGAGGCACGCCAGGTGGTTTTGGTGTAGAGTTGGTACGCGAGGAGGATTTCTACACAGCTTTAGGTGATGTTCATGATGTTATGCTTTGGCTGGGGGCCCAATTACGAGTGTATCTTGTATTGGGGTAACACGTGGCCACTCTAGGTTGTAGCCTGGTGGTTTAGGAAGTTCAGTGGAGTGTGCGAGATTGTGGCTCGTACGACAGGGTTTCGGATGATTTCCCTCTTCATTGCATCTGATAGAGTTTGGTAGTTTGGGAACAACTACGGACTCTTGTTCATTTTGGGGAACTCCACTTGGTGTCGCGGTGTGAGGTTGTGGCAAATTTATTCCCACGTGTGGACTATTAGGTGGTGGCCTGTAGTTGGAGGGGCGAGTAGACACTCGTGCAGCAAAGATCAATCAGTGGACTCACCAAAGGGTGTAGAATCAATAGACGTCTAATGAAAGAGTTGAAAGTCGAGGAACTAAGAAAAAGGGAAATTTGATAACATGTTTTATAGTTTTGAGATGCTTTACTTAATGTAATGTTTTATTTGTTTATTTACATGAGCTCACCCTATCTGTGTGTGCTTGGCTATGATCATGTAACTTGTTACATGGGAGAAGAGATTGATGCAGGTGAGCAGGTGGATGCATAGAGACGGAGTGGGAAACACTTGGGGATTTTCACTGGTTTTCTATAGGCAGATTATCAATTATTTGTATTAGTTTTATAAACATTTTATAGTTGTAATTTGAACATCGCGAGTTTATTTTAGTTTGGCGTGTTTGAAATAAAAGTTTTAAATTTTCCAGCGTTTTGGGAAAATGAATTATCATAAATGCGATTTTATACTTATATCCCTATTTTAATTATTTAAATTAGTAATATTCGACCGGGATGTTACATATTCTATGTTGGAACGAACTTGTTAAGCATTAACATGGGTAGCATATCGTCAGTATATGTTGAGTCGCACTACTTGGCTGATATCCAAGATGGACCCAATTAAGTATATTTTCAAAAAGCCTGCTCTCATTGGCAGATTGGCTCGATGGCAAATGTTGCTTTCAAAATATGATATAGTCTATGTGACTCAAAAAGCCGTTAAGGGAAGTGCTTTAGCAGAATATCTGGCTCAACAGCCCATTGAAGATTATCAATCTATGCAACTTGAATTCCCAGATGAGGACATTCTTGCCCTATTTGGTGAAAAGGAGGGTGGCCATCAGGAAAAGGCTTGGATATTACTGTTTGATGGAGCATCTAATGCACTTGGACATGGAATAGGGGCAGTGCTCATTTCGCCAAAGAATCATTACATTCCAATGATAACAAGGTTGTGCTTTAGTTGTACCAACAATGTTGCAAAATATGAAGCATGCGCCATGGGTATTTTGGTAGCTATCGAGTCGAAGGTGAAGGTGTTGGAGGTGTATGGTGACTCGACATTGGTGGTTCATTAGTTAAAAGGGGAATGAGAGACTAGAGACCAAAAGTTAATCCCTTATCAAATATACATTAAAGGATTGATGGAGCATTTCGATTCCATTAAGTTCCATCACATTCCACGATAGGATAATCAATTAGCTTATGCTTTGGCCACCTTGTCGTCAATGCTTGAAATTAGTCAAGATGAGGAAATGTCGATGATTAAAATGACGAGTTATGAACAACCGACGTACTGTTATTTTGTAGAAGAAGAATCAGATGGTAAGCCTTGGTATTTTAATATAAAGCACTATCTTAAAACTCGAGAATATCCTGAAACAACTTTTGAGAATGATAAAAGAACCTTGAGAAGGTTAGCTTCAAGTTTTATTCTAAATGGGGATGTCTTGTATAAAATAAATCATGACATGGTACTCCTCAAATGTGTCGATACAAGAGAAGCAAGGTTGATATTGAAAGAAATTCATGAAAGGGCTTTCGGTACACACATGAATGGGCACTCTATGGCTAAAAAGATTTTGAGAGCTGGTTATTTTTGGTTGACTATGGAGAATGACTGTTACATGCATGTGAAAAATGTTAGACCTATGTAGATAACATTAATATAGCTCCTACAACCTTAAATGTTCTATTTGCACCATGACCATTTGCGATGTGGGGAATAGATGTTATTAGAGCTATAGAACCGAAGGCGTCAAATGGACATCGTCTCATTCTAGTTGTAATTGACTATTTCACCAAATGGGTGGAAGTAGCTTCTTATGCCAATGTGACCAGAAAAGTGGTAGTAAAGTTTATAAAAAAGGAGTTGATATGTTGATATGGGCTGCCTAATAAAATTATCATTGTTAATGCAACTAATCTGAATAATCAAATGATGAAAGAGTTATATGAAGAATTCAAAATTCAACATCACAATTCGTCTCCTTATCGTCCGAAAATGAATGGGGCCTTTGAATGGTGATTACATATAAAGATTGGCATGAAATGCTTCCCTTTGCCCTACATAGATATCGTACATCGGTACGGACCTCAACTGGTGCAACGCCTTTCTCTTTAGTATATGGGATGGAAACGGTCCTTCCTTTTAAGGTAGAAATCCCATCTCTGAGGGTGCTAATAGAAACTCAGTTAGAAGAAGCATAATGGGTTCAAGCTAGATTTGACCAACTTAATTTAATTAAAGAAAAAAGGTTAACAACAACTTGTCATGGACAATTGTATCAAAGAAGGATGAAAAGGGCATTTGATAAAAAGGTTCATCTTAGAGAGTTTGATGAAGGTGATCTGGTCTTGAAAAAGATTTCGCCTATACAAAAAGATCATAAAAAGAAATGGACTCCAAATTATGAAGGCCCATATGTAGTGAAGAAGGCATTTTCTGGCGGCGCGCTAGTTCTCACAAAAATGGATGGGGAAGAGTTACCTCTACCTGTCAACTCAGATGCAGTAAAGAAGTTCTATGCGTAATGATTTGATAATGATTGGGAAATATTGACATTGTTTTTTATGGTTCATTGTATTATACTTTATTGTAGTCAAGTCTAGATTGTTATTGTCACAACCGAAATCGCGACGGGATGATGAACCAAAAATAAAATATAAAAAAGAGTTTTGGAGTCGCCACCATAGTTATTATAGGAAAATATGGAAAACCATAAAAGGGAGCAAGGTCTACAAAAACAGAGTTTGGGGGTACGGGAGTTAATTACGCGTAGGGAAGGTGTTAGCACCCTACAACGCCCATCCTAAGACGGTACCTTTAATTAAAATACAAATTGATGAGGTCTCCTTTAAATGTTTATTTTACAAAAAAAAAATGAATAAAAAAAAATAAAAAAAAATAAAAAAATAAAGAATAAATAAATAAAGATGACAAAGAAAAACAAAGGAAACACAAAAGATTTTTTTTGTTTTTTGGGACCGACAAGGATTACTCCTTGCTCCTACATATCTCCATTCATAATAGAGAATCAGGATCACGTAGTTCTTTATGAAAAACTTTTTGAAAAAAATAATTTGTTCGAAGATGTTGATATCACTCGTTTTTACAATTCGAAAATTTTGTATTAAGTACTGAGACGACGCGAGCGGTCACACGAGCACTTATACATTTTAAAAGTTAAAAGGTTATTTAAATTATTTATTTGTTATTACTTCCTTTAAAAAAACTTCCGAAATAAGACATGATACCCAAAAACGTGACTACTATATGTCCATAATTTATGAAAACATTAGGAAAATAAATAAATAAAAGATTAGGAAATAACGTTTGGATTAAACATATTATTTTATTATAAAAAAGTTTTAAAACATTTAATATGAAAAATATGGCACGACATATTCTTACAATATTAAAACATGATATCTCCTACTTATTCATGAAACAACGTTCACAACCCAATGCGATCCACAAACATTAATTATAAAACTAATGAACCCAAAAATGCATGACAATAATGTTTTTTCCATATTAAAAAGAAATAGTGAAAACATCAAATTCAACCAAGATCATAACCAAAATTCAAGAAAGACTGCATAACACAACAAAAAATAATTTTGTGAATCTAAACAAGAGATCAGATTTACAATAGTTGCGTTGGAACACCAAGAAGCACGTGTGGCTGGCGATCGAAGGTGAGTGGGTCTTTTATATACGAGGGTTAAAAGAAATTGTGTGCTTAGGGTGAGAGAGGTCTCCAAAATTCCGAGAAAAAAAATCCTCTATTCTTTTGCTTGATGGGTTTATATACACAACATTATAAATCTAATGTAATCTTGTAATAAAGTTAGTCTTGATTACAAAGAAATTTAAAAGGCAAGAATTGGTCTTAATATTATCACATTATGGGAATCAAATCACAGAAAAAATCAGAGCACAAAATCAAACGTGATCAGCAAAATTGATTCTAATTAGTAAAAGAGATATTGCTTTGAATCATTTTACTACTTTCTTTATCTGGAAAAAAAGTGTCATAAAATCAGAGCACAAAATCAAACGTGATCAGGACAAATTAATTATAATTACAAAAAGATATTTTTGAGAAACATATTACTATTTTCCTCATCAGAGCACAAAATCAGAGTAAATGATTCTAAATATTAGAACATATTATGTTTCTAATTATTAGACTAACTTCTTAATCTGGAGCAGAAACGACAAAGCATAAAGTGGGAGTGCGAAAATTAAATTTTGGGCTGCCATTAGTTGCAAGAAAAAACGGTGTGGGTGTACAAACTATTTTGGGCTAAAATAGAAACAAAGGCTCAAAAGAAAAAAACGTAAAAGATTAAAAAAGTCTCTATTTTTTTCTTTTTATTTATTTATTTATTATTATTATTATTATTATTTAGACAAAGAAAAAACCAAAGAAAAACTTATTTACTCATTTTTTTTTATTTTCTTAAAAAAACAAATTATAATTATTTATTCTATTATTTATTTAGCCGGACGAAATTGGGTGTTGACAATTATTTCTTTGTAATTTTGTTTTATGTTCTTTTGTAAGTGTCTTTTGGCATCACACTGAGCTATTTGAAATAAGATACCATGGGTTTAAATCACAAAGTACAAGTCATTCAGTGTAGCCCAAAGTGGTTCTTGAAGGGTGTCATGGAAGTGAGCAAAATAAACAAAGATGATCACAAGTCGAAATTGTTTGACTATGCAATTGCAAATAGAGTGCATCACTAGAAAAGGTAAAAGAAAGTGAAGAGAATTAATTAGAGTGAAGAGTTATGGTTTGTCTATGTTTTGTGGCAATGAGGGTAACAGATCAATACTTCTTATTTTGAAGCATTTACACTCATGTTGTTTGAATCCTGCAATTCATTAAGATTTCCCCAAGATAAAGGATTTGCCAAAGAAAAAGAGAACATAAGTAGTATGCTGGGGCACATTTTGATAGCCCTGTTTGACTAAAAAGGTTGTTCTGAGTAAAGTTAAAAAAAGAAGAAGAAAAAGAGAGTTGTACACACAAATAAAAAATAAACAATGATATGTGTTTGATGCCATTTGTTTTTGTCACTGAGTTAGCTCTCTGAAGAGAATGGGGTAGTCAAGTTTTAAAATGATGTGTGGCCATCGTTTCCTCATCTGAAAAAAAAGATGAAAACTATATTTCCATTGTACCATCTTTGAGCCAAAAAATAATAATTCGTTTCCAAAATACCCCTGAATAAGGATCTTCAACATGTCAAGAATTGTAAGGCTATTACATGGATTCAATTAAGTGAAAAGCATTTCAATAGAAAAGGCCAAAAATTGAAAATTCAAAGAAAGTCATAAAGTAATAAAACTGAATGGCTGAAAAAAAGAACTTGAGAAGGAAAAGTTGAGAATGAAGAGAAATTTAAAAGTTCAAGACCCTAGATGATAGCTGAGCAGATAATCTTGCAAATGATATTTGTTACAAAATTTAAAAGCCACTAATAATTTAGTTGGGCCTCCAATATCTATTTCTTTCAAAACCCTTAAGCCTAGGCCACGTTACAAGCTAATAAAAGTCCACTCTAATTGAAAAATGTTTGTCAGATTTTGTTCATGGGAATAACTTAGAAACAAAAAAGAATTTGGTTTATGACACATCATTGAAAAAAAGAGAGGGAAAAGAGAGAAAAAAAAAACAAAACAAAAACTCAGTCAGTTGTTAAATTTAGTTAAAAGTTTTAAATGGGGCAATCCTTTTCGATACAAGTTTTTCCATTGAAACACGTTGCTATCACAAAATTGATTCAGTTGTGCAACATCTATCCATGGGTTCAAACATACATGAGATGTATTGTGCATCAAAGAAGAGAATGTAAGGCATACAATGCTCTCATTCCACGCAAAGTTTTGCCTAATTCCTCGTGGTTCTAATATAGAGTGTGAGGTGATAATGAGAAAAAACAAATTATGAGTATGCATTGAAATTGATGATTGCAAAAGCAAATGATTATAGAGACATGTGTCTTCTTAAAAAAGTGGTGAATGAATGAAAAAATGAAAAATGAAATGAAAAATGAGATGAAAAATGATGATGAAGAATGAATGATTGAGGATGAAAAGGAAAGAAAAATGAAAAGACAAAGGTTCTAGGTGATTCATGCATAACATGCATTCATATTGTCTAAACTAGGATATCATACATTTAATTACGTTTTTTTTTATCAAGGCCCTCTCCTGGAATGGTCATTGATTTCATATGTTTATATCAAGACCCTTTTCAATGGAATGGTCATTGATTTTCATGTGCTTTCATATCGAGGCCCTCTGCAAGGCAATGGTCATCGATCTTTCATATCAAAGCCCTCTCCGATGGAATGGTCATTAATTTCATATGTTTATATTAAGACCTTCTTCATTGGAATGATCATTGATTTCATATGTTTATATCAAGGCTCTCTCCAATGAAATGGTCATTGATTTCATCAAGACCCTCTTCGATGAAATGTCATTGATTTTCATGTGTTTAAATATCAAGACCCTCTTTGATGGAATGGTCATTGATTTTGTATGTTTATATCAAGGCCCTCTCCGATGGAATGGTCATTGATTTCATATGTTTATATACAGACCCCCTCCGATGAAATGGTCATTGATTTTCTTAATATTTGCATTTGATGTGGTTTCTTTTTAGAGCTTGGATGAAATTAGTGTTTTTTTATTTTCTTATATTTTACTCTGATGATATGAAAATGACTAATTTTTCGTATCCTCTAGTAAGATCTAAGAAAAAAGGGGCAGCTATCAACACTCAATTTCGTCTGGACGAATAAAATTGTTTCTAAAAAATATTCAAAAATTAAGTGTTAAATAAAAAAAAGATAAAAATAAAATGTTTAAAAAAATTAAAATATTAATTAATAAAAGTTTCTTTCATTTATATTTTTAAGAGTTGAGTAAAATAATATTTTTGTTTTTTAAAATAAAAAAATAAAAAAATATAATTTCATTTTTTAATTAATTAATAAAATTCAGAAATTAAAAAATTAAAAATTGAAAATAAAAACGGTTTGCAAGATTGGAGGGAATGATTTTTTATTCCTATCTCAACTTTTACTTCAACTCCTACTCATGACTTCATTTTCACATATTGGACACATCGTGAAAAAAACGGAAACCAACATCGCTCATTATACACGGTTTTGTTCACATTTTGGGAGGCATCCTTTACATTCATGAAGTACCCTTCCATTCACGAAATGGGATCTTACAATCATCTCTATCATCTTTCACGGAGACAATAATAGTGCAAAGAGTGGAGTAGAATGTTGGCACAAGCAAGCTTGAAGCAAAGAATTGATATGGCCATGTGCATGAAGATCATAGGTGTTTGATAAATATGAAAATAACATGTTAAATGTAATGGTTTAGTGTTATATCATGTTGGTAGGCTATATGACATAGGTTAGACGTCTTGTGTACCTTAGTATGTCTCTTTTAATCTATTAAAATGAGTTTTAACAGGTTAAAAAGCTTGTTGTATAAAGTTTCTAGTATGAATGCATTTAGTCAATTGAATTATTTTTCAATCGACTGATTTCGCTTAAGTCAAGTGAAATCAGTTGACGGTACGGAAAATTTAATCGATTATTTTCACTTAAATCAAACAACATAAGCTGTGTTTTCGCGAGAAGAGGTGCGAATATGAGTTTTTGTGCACAAAACTTTTTCATTCTTCTTTAGAAAGCTCTCTCTCTGCAATACACAACTACAACTCGTGTTTTGAAGATCTTTGTTGATCTTGGAGGCATTTTGGCTTGTGAGTAGGTTGAAGAACACATGTATGGTTGGCTAGGGACAACCACCATCAGGTTTGGATGTTCTTGTGCCTCTGGTTGGTTTGCCTGATGTGATTTCAAGTTTGTAAGTGTGATTCTTGTAGGGTGTGTGTGTAGATTTTGTGTGAGTCAAAAATCTTGTGAGTTTTGTTGTTCAAAAGTGTAATCTTGGTGTGTGATTTGTAAAAATTTTGAATATAGTGGAAACCAGGCTCATGTCCTAGTAAACTGGATGTAGCTCTGTGATTGAGTGAACCAATATAAAAACAACTGTGCAATTCTCTTTCCCTCATCTCACTCACTTTGAATCTTTTTAAAAACTCAAGAAAAACAAGCAATTTGATCTTTGGTATGATTTAATGTGTTCTTGTGTAATCTGAGGCTGTATACTTGTTAAAAATATTGATTGGAACAAGTCTTGTATGTAAAAGATTGTTGTTTAAGTTGAATTTGTGAATTTTGCATTTTGGATAAATCTCTAGTATTTTAGTCAACTGATTTATCTTTTTAATCGACTGTTTTATTGCTTCAAGAACAAATTAGTTTGCTGATTTATATTTTAATCGACTGAAAGTGTACTGGTCTGCTGCATTTACATCCAAACTTTCTAGTCCATTAGATTCAATTGAAAAGAGGTTTAAGCTTTCGAAAAAGTTTTATAAAGCCAATTCAAC
>Ga0099822_1011954_pt1 | contig 10477 bp, 4 predicted proteins | sample CowpeawhiteBW_FD_76839 | JGI IMG/M metagenome (GOLD analysis project Ga0099822, IMG submission 76839) | Root nodule microbial communities of legume samples collected from California USA - Cow pea white BW | ecosystem: Host-associated > Plants > Roots > Nodule | place: USA: California | collected... | reverse complement strand
ACCTGTTTTTGCAAATAATTAATTAGGAGAAGGGAAAAAAATGTGAAGGAAATGAAAAACTCAAACGGATCTGAATTGCAAACGTAGGAGGGGGTTTTGTTTCGCAGTGAACTGAGCCTATTAACAACACAAACAACATTTTCAGTGAATCAACACAAAAAAAAAAAGAAGAGAGAGAGAGAAAAGGATTATTGTCTCATGATTTCGATTTTTTGACCATGCTCTTGGCTTCAATTCCCCTTTCTAAATCCTCTTGATTTTCTTTTTCCGAATAACGTCAGATTCAATTGAATTATACCCCTCAATGCAATGGTGGTCTGCAAATGTCGCAAGGTTCCGTTCGTTTTCTCTTTCTTTGCATATAGTTCGCGCCTTTTTCTTTCTCCTTCCAAAACCCTGATTTGTGTTTTCCCAATCACGATTGATTTGTTTGCTGGGTGTGTAGATCCGATTGGTATTGTCTATTCAGATCAATCGCGGGTGATCTACGTGCTCTTGCATTTTACGTGATTTGATTTTTATTTTCATTTGAATATGCATTTGGGTGAGGGAAACGGGTGCTTGCACTTGAGCATAAAATTGATACAAGTGATTTGTCTTGGCTTGTTGTTGTTGCACGTGGTTCTTGTTTCTTGATTATCTTGGGGAGCTATACTAGTTGTTTCCTATTTTCTTGCTTTGAATTAGAGCTAATGCTGTGTTGTGCGTTCTTGATGATGTTTTAGGCTACTAAGTTATATTGCTTCGTGCACAAAGTTCCTGTCTGCGGGGAATGTATCTGCTTCCCGGAGCACCAAATCTGCGTGGTAATTTATTTTTCTACAATTCGTATCTTTTGTTATAATTCACTTTCAATGTATGCTATATAGCCTTTGTTCTAGTTCTTTTATTTTTCATTTCTTCCTCTTGTTTTTGCTGATTTTTGTTTTTCATTTAATATATTATTTTTGGTCATTTGTTTCCTGGTCCAAGTCTTCAATTTTTTCTTGTTTTGGATGAGTATTACTGGGGATCATGCAGTTTTGTGATTTGTCCACATATTTATGTTTGAAGCTGCAGAGTTTCCAGGGTTAAGCTGCGTCTACTTTGTAAATTTTGCAGGTCCGAACTTATTCGGAATGGGTTATAGATGGGGAGTATGATTGGCCTCCGAAATGCTGCCAATGTCAGGCTGTTTTAGAAGAGGGGGATGCATCTCAAACTACTCGACTGGGCTGCTTGCGTATGTGGTTTTTCTTATGTTTTCATTCCAAATAATTTTTGGCTGGGCTTGCATTGGTCACATTTATAAATTTAAATTTTGTACATAGATGTTATCCACACAAACTGCTTCGTCTCGCATATCAAGAGTTTTCCTCCCCATACTGCCCCAGCAGGATATGCGTGTCCTTCATGTTCTACTTCTGTAAGATCTACTGATCTACCTTCAAACGGTTCCTGTATTCTTTTATAAAAAACTACTGATTGAAATTCATTTATTAATTTATATGTTTTAACTGACAGCTAGTATGAGGTTTCTGTCTGGTTTTGTTCAAACTTCAAAATATGGTTTACAGTGTTCTTTTCCTTGAGCATTATGCAGAAACAGGAGAGAAAAGCATCCTACTCTTATGTTTTCCACCCCCCTTTTGTTACTTTTCAAATCCATAATCCTTGAGAGATTGGACAGAAACACTAGAAAGGCAATTGGTGTTTTAGGTGCCCAGAACTGTGTGTAAGCGGAAAAAGAAAATGACTTGCTATTCCCAACATTTTTTCTCTCCCCATTTTATTTATTCTTTCTTTAAAATTTGTTTTCTTAATTATGATTGGTAGGTAGAAACTCCAGAAAGCTAACCATTCATTAGTATTTGTTTTAAAACCACTACATAGTGGCTTGTCTTAGGAGGGACCCTAGTCACGAAAGTAGTTTCTTAGCAGGTAGAGTTATAGTATGTTTTGGAAATAGACACTCTATTAAGAATTAGCTACATAAAATGTAACTTGGTAAACCACTATTGTGATTATGTTTTCGCCTTTACCTTTTAAAACGAACTTTAGACAGTAGTACGGTAAAATTCTCCATAATTTTTTTCAATGTGTCCTTTGATGAAATAACTGTACAGATATGGCCTCCCAAAAGTGTGAAAGATTCGGGGTCACGTCTACATTCCAAGTTGAAGGAAGCTATCATACAGGTGATTTATGAAGTTGATAGTATATGATTGTCTCACTTTTTATTGGTTTGAGATATAGTGGGGGTATATTTCTTGACATACAGAAATGTAGAACAAGCTTGTTGCCACAAACATTGCCACATTTACGAATTATGAATGAATTGGGTCTTGACAATTATATTCATAGAACTTTTATGTTTAAGAAAATCCCTGTTGTTCCAGGTCTTATCGGTCTTCACTCTTTGATGAGTACAATGAAATAGTATTATATGGAATGACACCATTCTTTGGTGCTAAGACCTGACCTGTTGAACTTATCAGGCAATCAGAAGAATTTATTTACTAGCAAATGCTTGGACTACGCATAACTTTAATATAATTAGTTTCTCTTTCATTTCCATGTAATTTTTGTTCAGCTTCTTTGGGGTCACTAGGGAATGGATGATATTTAGGATTATGAAATTCAGTCAAGGCATGGTGTCTGATTCTTTTTTAGAGGGACAGTACTGAATGTTAGTGCTGTACCACTGATCAATAATTGTGGTTGTGAATTGTTGATTATTGCTGCAGAAAAAGTTACCATTTCTAAAAATCATATAAATCCACACTTCCATTCTTTCTTTTGTCTTGATGATTTTATATATATATATATATATATATATATATATATATATATATAAACTCTAGATATATTTGAAATTTATTTTTAAGAAAATCTTACAAAATTAAATCTTTTCGGAAAATTTAGAATCAAGATTTTAGATTTATGTTAATTTGAGTTTACTCATCAGTTATCTTGGATGTGTATTTCATTCATCAGTTGTTTTGGATGTGTATTTCATTGTTGTGTTTTGGCCCACAATAAACTATCATTGTTACAATAGAAAATATAAGAGTATAAAGAAAACTTAAAAAAAATAAAATTTTCCATTGCCAGGAATCGAACCCGGGTCTCCTGGGTGAAAGCCAGATATCCTAACCGCTGGACGACAATGGAAATTTTGTTAAAACTTTGATCCGTAAACTATTAATATAAATACTGAAATACTGCAAATAATTATAAAATGTCTTACTTGTTTGGAGACTGAGAGAAAGTGCTACCCCACTAGAGCACCACCATAGTTGACCACGGGGTTTCATTATTCATGCTATAATATAGATTTTAATTTTAAATGTCCCCGATATTTAATCATTTTATTTATACATGCTATATTATTGGAAAGAAGCTATTTTGAAGTCATAATGGTGTGTCTCTGTTAATGATGTCTTCAAAGTGTGGCAAACAGAGTTGTCGTTGTTTCTGTTTCATCAAAGTTAATAAATAAATATTTCTTACACATATTACACCATTTGGTTCCCATAGTAGCAAAATTTTGAGGCCAAGATCTTAATTAAATTGTTGAAATGATATTCTTAAAATAGAATTGAGTTGATATGTGTATGAAACAAAGAAATTGAGTAGTGTGAGGTGGAAGCATAATGAGTGTAAAGTAAAAGACACAATGACCCACGAAGCCACTAACCCTTCTTCTTTTTTCTTTGGATTTGGGTAATTGGTCTCATCCTTGAAGTGGACCCTATATTATGTTCTATCATTTCTTCAATTCAAATCTTCTTAAACAGTGATACTACTGCAAAAGAGAATAATCATTTGACTTAAATGACGGAACAAACCACAAGGACACAAACCCCCATGGAATGTGATTGCTCAACGATGCAAAAGCAATCAAAAGGTTTCATTACATTTGAATCTCACTTTTCTTTTATTTATTTCCCTTTTCTTTTTCTAACACAAACTCAACAATCTCTTTACTCACTACAAACATCAACTATTTCAATCTTAAAGCGCAACAAACAATTAAGAATACGTGCTTAAAGTTGCTTATTTAATATATTTAAGAACTTTATAGTTATTATATTTGCTGTTAGTAGAAGTTTCCTAGACAAGTCGCTGATAAGTACCATTGATTATGTTAAAAGAAAAACATGTACGATTTTGAATGGAGCAATTTGTATAATATATTGCCTATGAATGTTCGAAAGTGAGTGTTTTATTATGTGCTGCTTGATTTGATGCCTTGACCGGTTATTAGGAGGCAATCAACAAAGTGACGATAAGATAGAAAAGAAAAAACCTCGATTCGAAACAAAAAAAGTAATTAACTAAATTATACTCAGAAATTCAGATTCCCAAGACTGGGTTCGTTTCATTGTCTATTCCAAGCAAATGTAAACACTAAAATTGAAAAACATATTGTGCAACACAATATTGTAGGTACTTGTACTTAATTATATGTTGAAAAAGTCTTGAGCAACCGACAACGTTTGACTGTTCCATGATAAAAACTTAGTATGATTGATAATCGAAATATAATATGTATAATGTTAGGCAGAAGGCAGGAAGGAAAAGGGCATCATGGTTGGTCTCAGAATTATTAAATATTCCTCTGAGCAAGAAACCATGGCAATGTAAATGTTTTTGTTTTGAACTCATGCATTGAAGTAATGATGGAGATTTTGTAAGCAAATTTTAAATTAGGATAAGCAAGCATGATGGGAAATGAAAGTGGTTAATTCAATTTGAGAATTTAAGTGAGTTTAAGTCTTACATTAAATAAAAATGGGAAAATTGAATATCATATAAAGATAAAGACTCATAAACTTATAGTCTTAAGATTTTGAATTAAGAATGATATAAATTTCTTATGTGTGGTCAAGTAATATGTTAATATGTTTTTGAAAGGTATCACACTATTTAAAATAGATCGAAAATTAAATATTAGTAATTATATAATAAATTTTAAATTTATGATATTTTTTTCCCATTTAAAGTAATTCTAAATTTATATTTGTTTTTTTTAATTTTTAATTTTTATATTTTTGTAATAAAATATCCTGAGATTTAAGTTAAATTATATTTTAAAAGAGTATAAATGTACTTAAAGTTAAAAGACATAAAAAAAATATGTTATACAAATTTTTATATAATATTATTCACTAATTAATTTTAGACCAGCACCGTAATTTTTTTCCGATTTTTTAATTCCACATTATATATATTTGTAATCTATGTGTTACCTCATTCATCCGAAAGTCCATAGTTGAAATGAACGTTGATATGAAAGGTAGTGGGGTCCTGATTCTCATAGAACCTGGCAATGGCTGCAATTTCGACATGTAGCGAATGCAATTTGCATTGATGTTTTAATGGTGGAATCAGCTATCACTGTCAGAAGCTTCTCAAGATGATGTACCCAGACATAATATGGATAATATATATATATATATAAAGAATATCACCGGTCCTATTAAATTGATATAGAAGTGATGGACTAACTTGTATACGAGATAGGCAAACACATCCATTATTTTATTAAATATATGAATAAAAAATTCTTTTACCATTTTAATATTATATATTTATCCCATCTAATATATTGTCCTTATTTTATTAAAATTATTACTAAATATATAAACAAAAAATTATTTTATCCTCTTAATTTTATATATTTATCCTTCTTAGCATATTGTTTTCACTGGGTTTGGGTTTTAAATCCGACACGAAGTAGGTTAAAGTTATTTTTTCTATTAACTATTAATTAATTGAAGTTTTATCAGCTAAATTATTTAATTGTTTACGGACTATTTCTATATAGATATTTTAATTCATGGTAATAAAACTAATTTTACCCTTAGATAAGCTTTTAGTGTGTGTTCGATTGGAGATAGATTTGGAGGAGAGTGTGAAAATGGATTTGAGTGGATGAATTTGTATGTTTTTTGGAGTGAATTTAGAGAGTAAAGTGAGTTGATTTGGAGATAAGTTTTATCAAAGTTAATGAGATATTTGATTGATGTGATAGATAAAATAAATTGTAAAAATAGATAGAATTAGAAAGTTATCAAAATACCTTTGATGCAAAAAGAGAATAATTTTGTAATTTGATGTTATAAAAATAATTACAAATAATTAATACGAATTAAAAAATATTAAAATTATATGAAATTTTAAAATAAAAAAATTTAAATTTTTATGAATGTAATAAAAGTTATACAATTAAAATTAAAAAAATTGTACAATTAAATTTTAAACAAATTTATACAAAAAATTAAAAAAAAATAACACACACGATCAGTGTCACTCTCTCTTTTGCACAGACATCGATTACATAATCGATGTCACACACACACAATGCACCGCACTGGTGCGCATCCCCTTCAATCAGCCCCCTCCACCACCATGTTCCTCCATCACATCTATGATCTTCCTCCCCCACCATAGCCCACCACGTCTACCATCTTCCTCCTCCACCACTCACCACAGCCATGTGTCTGCACTCATAAGCTCACACTACACACCAACACCGGTGCATTCAATTCACACACACACAACTTTAGTTCTTACAGTGAACTAACATCACCACTCTCCTTCAAACAAATGACAGAAAGGAACTTGGGAAAGGAGCAATTGCTTCACTGTTTCATGTGTTTATAATAAGGGTAATTTTGTAATGTTACACAAAAATACATTGAAATTACCTCACTTTTGAGTGGATGGAATAAATCCTTCATCCTACAAATCTGCACTCGCAATTCACTACATATCCCATGAAAAAACATAGATGAAAGACAAAATTCGTCCTTGCAATTCGCACCCACAATTCGCTACATATCACTTAATTAATATTATTAGTACCATGTATATCCAATGTTGATTGAAACTATTTGATCAATATTTTTTTGATATTTTTTTCAATTAAAGTTTATATTAATTATTTTTCATCTGGGATTTTTTTTAATAAATATATCTATTTATTTAGTCGTAACTAAAACATTATACTAAATAAAAAATATTAATATTTTACAAATTTGAGTTATTTTACCTAAACAAATTTAACAAATTCAAATAATTCAAATTAAACAGCGAACTGACCTGACTTACCCATTTTTATAACTTCTTATAAATCTGTCTCTTTTGGTAATTTGAAAAAGAAAATTGCACCAATTTAAATCCATTTACAATATCTTTAAAAAAAGTACTTGAGAACTATTCATCCACATATTACCAAAATTCAAGTGGTAACGCAAATGATTCAATTGATAATTCAATAATTTAGTATCTTTCTCAAATGAATCATTAATTTGTTTTTTAAAATACTACACTCAAAAATTGGAACGTATTTATTTCTTTAATTAATGACACAAAGATGAACAGTAAAACATAATAATCATAGAAAAAATATTTGTTACGGTATTTGTAAATCCAAGTTACTACTCCTTGTATAGAAAAATTAATAAAAAAACACACAATTACATTATAAAAAACAAATGAATATAAAAGCAATGGTCAATAATGTATCTTGATTGCAAATGGGATCATTTGTAACCTTTAAAAGGTAATAATGAAGAAAAAAATGGGTAAAAATAAATTAAATTTAAATAGTTTATATAGTAAAAAGAGAAAAAAAATGTAATTGTGTTCAAAATAATACTATAGAATAGGAAAATTGAGTATTTATTTAAAATAAAAAAATATCATCTTCACTCTGGATAAAAGAAGAGTACACATAATATTTAATATAAAAAAGGTTAAATATATTTTTGTCTCTTTATTTTTAATGAAAATTAAAATTAGTTTCTTTTCAAAACTTTAGTCTAATTTAGTCTTCCAATTTTAGAGATATGTAAATTTAATCATTTTAACATAATTTTATTAAGTTTATTTAATGTTTTAATCGTCTCTCATGATAACATCTGAGTTTGTTTATACTGGTTGACACATTTTTAATTCAATATTAGTTAAGAAATTCTCTTGAAACGCATTTAAAACGTCAAATAAACTTAATAAAATTTGGTTAAGAGAATTAAATACACATATATCTACAAGACTACGTTGAGTAAGAGTTTTGAAGATAAAATATTTCAATTTTAAATGAAATTTAAAAGAATTAAAAAATATATTTAATCCTAAAAAAAATAACAATGAAATGTTGTTATTTTCAAAGATTTTTGGAATTTTATTAAATTATAGACGATATTAAAACTTATATTTTAATATTATTGTTGGGAATATTAAAATTTCTGGGTATTGAAATTGAATTAAACACTATTAGATTATGATCATATTGAATAAATTTGGTATCTTTTGTGCTCTATCACTAATTGTGCATAGTTGAAATCTGAAATTGAGAGTAGCAAGGAAATGATCATAATCATTATCTTTTTAGAGGATGTAATAAACACAATCTTTGTTCTACGATGATGGCGCAAGGCGGTTGTGGATATTAGATGTACATAGAACATTTTGCATAATTATTAAACTTGTTTCTCAAGTATTCATTGAATATACTTCTATTCTAGACTTTTTAGGATACTTCTTCTCGCTCACATTTTCATGTTTTATATTGTTGGGCGTGACTTGGGGAAGATTATTAACTACAATTTTATTTTTTAAATTGCCATTTTGGATAATGATTGGCAGAAAATGTGGGTTTATGATTATATCTGTATGCACTTGGGTTTATTATGTGGATGATAACGGTTTTAACGAGAGTGTGAATTAAAAGCTTTATTGAATATGATTAGTGTCATTTCAGTAACTACTTTTCCTCTTCTAAACTTGCTGAAAACAAGATGATGAACATTCTTAGATCCATTTGATGTGTGCTGATGTCATTGTCATTACAAATATAAATACATATATTTAAAAATCATCCAATAAAAAAATAATACGGAAATATACTCATAAATAAGAAAAACAATTAATGAAAAATTGTGTGTGTGTGTGTGATTTATTCAAATAATGTTTTTAAAACGAAAAAAGATACAAACATTATTTTATTAAAAATTCAGTAAAAGATTAATGTCACTCAACATAAATCAAATGGAAGAAGATGAAATTTTTATAACATTTGAGACGAATAATAATTTTTTTAAGAAAATTTGCTCCGTATTTTAACCCTAACTTGATAAAGAAATCGTTAAAATAAGATATTTTAAATATATAAAAAATTAATTGAAATCAATGTTCGAGTTAAGTGTGTATTTATGTGTATTTATTAAAAGTTAAGATAAATTTTATATATAATTAGGAATAAAAACAAAATATATCATGTATGTTCAAATAAATAGAATTAAAAAATCAGATCAAACAAAACAAAATTAAATATTTTGAAATATCTATTTGTGACAAAGATAAACTAATGATGTTTAAATACTTTTTGGCTTAGTTGATTCCAGAAAGTGTATACAAAGTGATTATAGGTTCTGTAATGAGTTCAATTCCATTGAATATAAAATTTTGTTTTCTAATTTTTTTATACAATCAAATTGAATTCCTTTTATATGACAACTCAACTTATTCTCTCCTACTATTCGTAAGCTAATGACTAGTAGGTTAAAATAGATCAGACTAAATCATGTTCCTCCTCCTATATTTTCCTGGTATCTAGTTATAATAATAATAATGAAAATTTATATATATAAAATGATAATAACAACTTAGAGAATGTTTTTATCATGTTTAGTGACTTTGATCAAAAATTTTAAAAAATCAAAATAATATATTTAATCGTTATCATTGATGCAACAAAAGTATATATAATTTAATATTGAAATCTTCTTGTATGTTTTTTTTTTTTGGAAAAATGATAGTTTTGAAGTTGTATTTAATATGAAATCCATTTTATATAAGTTTTTCTAATTTCATCTCTTCCACTTTTAGGTACTCCCATACTTGAAAACGTTTCCTTAGAATAAGTTATAAATAATTAATATGAAACTTCCCTATGTACCTCTTTGAGTATTAAGAAAGGGTTCCTCTAATTGAACAATTGTATCTTCATTATCATGTTTCTGAAAAATATGTGAAGAGGTAGATTTGTATTGTTTTCATTTTCATGAGTATCTTTCCTCTTATCACTTAAAAGAAATTAATATATTATTTTAGTCTTCATCAATATGGCTATTTAAAAACAATTAAGACTAAAAATTAATTTATCAAAATCTAATCGAGAATTGAGAGAGTAATTACTAAAAATAATTATGATAATCAAGTGATCACAAATTAAAGAATGATTATTAAAAAACATATAATACATAATTTTACCTTCTACATTCATAACAAAATAAATATACAAAAAACTCATGAGATGAAAAAAATACTAAATATCAGAGGCGGACCTCTTTGGGGGCAGGGAGGGGCCCTGGCCCCCCTAAGATTTTGATTTTTTTTGAGTTATATATATATATATATATATATATATATATATATATATATATATATATATATATATATATATATATATTTTATTATATTTTTT